>Ga0302286_10000904_pt1 | contig 22971 bp, 18 predicted proteins | sample III_Fen_E2_3_FD_198765 | JGI IMG/M metagenome (GOLD analysis project Ga0302286, IMG submission 198765) | Peat permafrost microbial communities from Stordalen Mire near Abisko, Sweden - III_Fen_E2_3 | ecosystem: Environmental > Terrestrial > Soil > Wetlands > Permafrost | place: Sweden: Abisko...
ATTCCGTCTCGCTCACCGGATCATAGGCGGGCGGCTTGCCCATGTTCACCGCCCAAAACTCGGTCTGCGTCCCGCGAAGCAACTCTTGTACGGAGCCGAACGGCGGAGGGTTCTTCGGATACGCTGGCGAAAAGGTCCACGACACTCCTCCGTCGACGATCGTCTTGCCGAGGCCGAGCGCGAGGCTAGCTACGCCCTCTTCTGGGCGTGCCGTCCCTGTCGGATAGAAGTTGTAGGATCGCGCCACCCCTGAAACATCTGGGTAGAAGCGCTTTTCGTGGCGCCTACCAACGACCTCCTGAATGATGACCGCCATCTTCTCTTCGCTGGGAGCGCGTCCGGTGGTCTTGATGTAGTCGCGCGCCTCACGGAAGAAGGTGGAAGCGTAAACAAACTTGATGGCCTCAACCAGCAGACGAAAACGGGTGTCCACGTCAAACTGGTTGTTCGGGATCATTTTGGTCGCATAGACGCCGGCGAACGGCCGATTCAGGGCATCTTCCAGCAGACTGGAGGAGCGAATGGCCAGTGGCGTTTTGACCTGAGTGATCAGGGCGCGAAGATCGCCCAGCATCTCTGTGGGCAAGTCCGCCTGCTCGAAGGCAAGCCCGATGCGGTCGTCGGGCATCTCGTCAAACGATAATTCAGCGAGTTGGTTCCGGTCGATGAACTGGTCAAAGCAGTCGGTTGCGATGACCGCCATCGTCGGGACGTTAATCTCGAATCCGGGAAAATCAGAGTCAGCGATTTTGCTGGCCAGCAGGTCCCTGGCGAACGCAAGTCCGCTGGCCTTCCCACCCAATTCACCAGTCCCGATTTGTGTGAAGGGAACTGCGCTGTTCCAGAAGTGCCGGTCGAACGACGGCAGGTTCCCAGCCACGGTATTCATTTCGGTCATCGCTGCCTCCGTCCACCACGTTCGGCGACGCCGCTCTCCGCATCCTCCGCGGAACAGGACCGAGGGCCCGAAGTACTACACCCAGCCGCGGTCGTGACAGGCTTTAGCGACACGGCCAATGGCAATCGCGTAGGCCGCATCCCGCATCGTCAATTTCTCACGACGTGAGAGTTCTGAAACGGCCACGTAAGCCGCCGTCATCTTGACGTCGAGCTTACCCAGCACCTCGTCCTTCTCCCAGAAATAGTTCATGTTGCTCTGTACCTGCTCAAAATAACTGCAGGTTACGCCGCCCGCATTCGCCAGAAAGTCCGGTATCAGCAGAATGCCGCGTTCCTTAATCTGGGTGTCGGCCTCAGGAGTGGTGGGGCCGTTGGCGCCTTCCACAATGATGCGAACCCGTGGGCTGATCTTTGCAACAGTTTCGCTGGTGACCTGGTTCTCCATCGCTGCCGGGATGAGGATGTCAACGTTCTGCTCGATCCAGGCGTCGCCCGGCAACCGCTCGTAGCCGAGTTCGCTTGCCTTCTGCTGGTTGATTCCGCCAAAGCGGTCGGCGATCGATTGCAATTGACTCAAGTCAACTCCGTCCATCTTGCGGTAGGTGTAGGAGCACTGATCGTTCTGGTCCCAGCAAGACACAGCAATCACCCGTCCGCCGAGGCGCTGGTACAGTTCGATGGCATATTGAGCCACGTTGCCAAAGCCTTGCACGCTTGCCGTCGTGTTCTGTGGCTGAATGCCTAATTCTTTCAGCGCCTCCCGCAGCGTGAACACGACGCCATAGCCCGTCGCCTCCGTGCGTCCCAGCGATCCGCCCATGCCCACCGGCTTGCCGGTAATGAATCCCGGATAGCGGCCGCCGTGGATCTGCTCGAACTCGTCGAGAATCCACAGCATGTGCTGCGAATTGGTCATCACGTCGGGAGCGGGCACATCGGTCACGGGGCCGACGTTTCGCGCTACCTGCCGTACCCAACCGCGGCAGATCTGCTCCTGCTCGCGAGAGCTGAGGTTGTGGGGATCGCAAATCACGCCGCCCTTGGCTCCGCCCAGCGGAATGTCCACCACGGCGCACTTCCAGGTCATCCACATAGATAGGGCGCGGACCGTATCAATCGTTTCCTGGGGATGGAATCGGATTCCGCCTTTTCCCGGCCCGCGCGCGTCATTGTGCTGCACGCGAAAGCCGCGGAATATCTTCACCGAACCATCGTCCATGCGCACTGGAATGGCAAATTGGAACTCGCGTAATGGGTAGCGCAAAAGTTCGCGCGTGGCGGGGTCCAACCCTAGATACTCGGCTACCTTGTCAAACTGGGCTTGTGCGATCTGAAATGAATTGAACGCTTTGACTGCCTTTTTGGGTAACTGTCCGGGAGCCGACTGGTGTGCGTCCTTGGCGGCTTCGACCGGTTCACTTACTGCGATCTCCGGCATGATGTCTCCTTAAGATTTCTTGGATATCCAAACCTTCCATCTTCCCCGATTACCGGGGGCCAACACTGTGACCGCCCTCACTGCGGGGGGTGACCGATGACGGACTGCCGCCGACGACGAGCTGCCTCAAAACGAGACAACTTTCCGGCTTCAGCAACGCGATTGCAACTTCAGGGCGCGATCAGGCCGGAACACCCTGGCCGCGATCCCGGAGCGCGCGTCACACGGATGGTTAGCGGCCTCCCAGATCCGATGCAGTGAGGCACTGCCCCCGCATCCAAGTACCCAACTTTGGGCGCCTTAGCCATACATGGCTGCGACTGGCACCGCGCTGAATTCTCGGCCAATGACAACAATGCCGGATTCGGTTACGTGCCATCCGCGAGCACGATCCGCATCTAGGTCATAACCGACTGTGGCGTTCTCGGGAATACGGACATTTTTATCGAGGATGGCGCGGCGAACTTTGGCGTGGCGTCCAATGTCACAGTTGTCCATGATGACGCAGCCTTCCACGAGCGCGCCCGTGTGGACGTGAACACCGCGACCCAGAACAGACTTGCGCACAACTCCGCCCGACAGGATGCATCCGCCCGACACGATGCTATCGATGGCCTGACCGCGGCGGTCTTCATCATCGAACACGAACTTAGCAGGCGGGTCAGGATAGCTGGTACTTCGCACTGGCCATTCGCGATTGTAGAGATTGAGATCGGGCTTCACGTGGTTCAAGTCCATGTTGGCTTCGTAGAATGCTTCGATGGTACCCACGTCGCGCCAGTAGGGAATCGAGTCCTCCGCCTCGCCCGGGATTCGGTTGGCCTCGAAGTTGTAGGCATAGATGGGAGCATTGCCCGCCAGTTTCGGCAGGATGTCCCTCCCGAAGTCGTGGTGACTCCCCGGCGTCTTCTCGTCCTCCCTGAGCAACTCCAAAAGCGTTCGCGTGGAGAAAATGTAGTTTCCCATTGAGGCGTACACTCGGCCGGAATCGCCTGGCAGCGTCGGGGCGTCCGGGTTTTTTTCGTGGAAGGCGGCTATGCGCCCGTCGTCGTTGACCTCGATAACGCCGAATTCGCTGGCGAACTCTCGGGCCACCGGGATCGCAGCGACAGTCACTTCCGCCCGTTTCGCCATATGAAAATCGATCATGCTGGCCACATTCATGCGGTAGATGTGGTCACCTCCGAAAATTGCCACCATGTGCGGATCGGACTGTTCAATCAGGTTGATGTTCTGAAAGATTGCGTCGGCGGTTCCCTGGTACCAGGTTTCGCTTTCGGAACGCATCTGTGCTGGCACATTAATGATGAAGTGGTTCTTTAACATGCCGCCGAACTGCCATCCTTCACTTAAATGTTGTAGCAGTGACTGGCTGCGAAACTGGGTGAGCACGTATATCGAGTTGATTCCGGAGTTGACGAAATTGCTGAGAACGAAATCGATGATGCGGTATTTCCCTCCAAACGGAACGGCAGGTTTGGCGCGCTCCCGCGTGAGTGGAAAGAGGCGGGTCCCTTTTCCGCCCGCTAATACAATGCCCAGGACGCGGCGTTGCAGGGATCTTTGCTCGGCATACATTGACTCTCGTTCGCTGCTCGTCTTGTCAGGCATTAGCCCTCCCGATGCTGCACACCAGCAGGATGTTATCAAACACGGCCCTGACCTGGCGGTACGGCTTTACGAAAACTTAAGTTCTGAGCATTCGATGCCCACGTCGCGCTAGGGCAGTGGCCCGGTTAGTCTACGGGTGCAATCGATGCTTGAGGAATGCGGTCAACGATCACGCTGTCCGAGAGCCGAGACGCGGTCGTGAATAGTGCTCACGCAGGAACACTGTCTACAGGCTTGCCAGGAAGTGAGCGCCAAGGAATCAATCACACAACAAGGCCCGTTTTATCTGAGGGCTTTTAGCCAACCTTGGTCCAATCCAGAACGACCTTGCCGGTCTGGCCCGAAATCATCGCATCGAATCCCTTTTGGAAGTCACGGTAGCTGAAACGGTGCGTGATGACCGGCGAAATGTCGACTGCCGACTCGATCATGACCGTCATCTTGTACCAGGTTTCATACATCTCGCGTCCGTAGATACCTTTGATGGTCAGCATATTGAAGATCACCGCCCGCCAATCGATCGACATCGGCTTGGAAGGAATGCCCAGCATGGCGATCTTGGCTCCGTGACTCATATTCGCAACCATCTCCTCGAAGGCGGCAGGATTCCCAGACATTTCCAGCCCTACATCAAACCCTTCATGCATACCTAGTTGCTTCTGCACTTCCGCAAGCGGCGTTTCCTGGGTGTTCACTGCGAGGGTCGCTCCCATTTTGCGCGCCAATTCCAAGCGGAACGGATTTACATCCGTGATTACAACGTGACGCGCGCCCGCGTGCCGAACCACAGGAATCGCCATGATCCCGATTGGCCCAGCGCCGGTAATCAAAACATCTTCGCCGAGCACGGGAAACGAAAGAGCGGTGTGTACCGCGTTGCCAAAGGGATCGAAGATGGCCGCGACTTCCTGATTAACGTCAGGCTCATGTCGCCAGATATTGGTCATCGGCAGTGCGATGAGTTCAGCAAACGCACCAGGCCGATTTACGCCAACGCCTGAGGTATGGGCGCACAGATGACGTCGGCCAGCCAGACAATTGCGGCAGCGTCCACAGGTGACATGCCCCTCGCCGCTCACGATGTCACCTGGATAGAAATCGTTTACGTTCGATCCGACCGCGACAATCTCTCCCACAAATTCATGGCCGATGGCCATCGGCACGGGGATTGTCTTCTGTGCCCACTCATCCCATTGATAGATATGAACGTCGGTTCCGCAGATACCGGTATAGCGGACGCGGATCAGGACATCATTGATCCCCATTGTCGGTTCCGCAATATCATCCAACCATAGTCCGCGCTCCGCGCGGCTCTTTACCAAAGCTTTCATGGAGTCCTCGATCAGAAGTGCTTGTTGTGCGTTGCATTCGTACGAAATGGATCGTATCAGTGAAGTCGGTTCAATTGAAATACTCGTCCCGTGGGCTCTCGAGGAAGCACAGAGGGTGGAGTTAGATTGAGGAGCCTATCGTCTACAGTGCAGTAGGGGACTGGAACCAAGTAGTTCCAAAATGGGGAGTTGAGACCGTTCAAGTAATTGAAAATATGGTGGCCAGGGACGGAGTTGAACCGCCGACGCCAGCCTTTTCAGGGCTGCGCTCTACCAGCTGAGCTACCTGGCCACAATTTGCTTGTGGGTACTACGACTGCGGTTACTCGATTATAACAATCCTCCGCCGCTCTCGCCAATCCGCACAGCGCTTGCGCAACTCCATCGCACAACAAAACGGCAGACCGCTTCCAGGGCCTGCCGTTTCCGTTCTTTCGCGATGCGCTGTCTACTGCGCGAAGTGGAACATCGTGGTGGAAGGCTCGATCAGGTCGGCGCGCCGGTTTACCTGCCAGCATTTTTCGTCGGATTTATCGCAGGTCTGATAGAGCTTGCCCCAACCCGTGGTGTAGCCGAAGCGCGACGCGTCAACTCCGCGCTTCACCAACTGCGCCTTCACGAACTGCGCCCGCCGATACGACAGCACTAGGTTGTACACAATGTCGCCGCGCGGATCGGCATAGCCCTGTATCCACACCGGCTGGGCACTTGCGTTTGCCTTCAGCCACGTCGCGTTCTCGTCCAGCGCCGGCGGGTTTACCACCTTGCTGTGGATGTCGAATGGGAAATACAGCGGCGTGACGTTGCCGCCAAAGCTCGGCTTCGGTCCGGAAGGCGCCGGCAATGCCGATTGCGCTACCGCCGTCGCTGCCATCACGCCCAGTAGCAGTACAAGGCAGGCCGCAGTCTTGGTTAAGTAAGATGCAGTCCGGCTTTTCGTAGTCAATTCCATTGGTTTCGTCCTCTTGTGATCGTAAACTCGGGTGCTGCATCCACGGTTGCCCTCTAGCATAATCCCCCAACTCATTTCCGGCCAATGAAAAAGCGATGAATGCGGGCAATTACCTCTTCGGCTACTCCCGGCCTGTTCTCCCAACTTTCATCGTGCCTTCACAATTCTGTAACTTCGAGTGCCTACGATTTGAAGGAACTTGTATCCACGGGGTTGTGTTTTTCGCAGGTCCACCCACATTCGTGTGTCATGATTTGCGATTTATCGTGCCACTGATTTCTCAGGAGAAAAGATGAAACTCACGACAGTTCTAGCCCTGTCTCTCATGTTGACGGCGAGCGCCTTCTCGCAGAGCACTTCGTCGGAACTGAAGGAACTGAAAGACGCAATTGCTGCCCAACAGCAGCAGATCCAGCAACTACAACAGCAAGTTCAATCGCGCGACTCAGCCATTCAGCAGTTGCAACAGCAGGTTGGCCAGGCGCAGTCGGCGGCCAACCAAGCCCAATCGACCGCGCAGTCGGCGCTGGGCGGCGAGAAGAAGGAAGGCGCGATGAGCGCTGAGGAATTCGCCGGCCTGCAACACGAGGTAACTGACCTTAAGGCAGTCACCGCCAACACGGTTGACGGCCTGCAGGATACCCAGAAACGCGTGAGCGATCTGGAGAGCCCGCTGGCCCTCCACTTCAAGGGAATCACCCTCACTCCCGGCGGATTCATCGCTGCGGAAACCGTGTGGCGTCCGCACGCCACCTTCTCCGACATCAACACGCCGCTGAACTCCATTCCGTTCTCTGGTGCAGCGCAGGCGCGTTTTTCCGAGTTCTATGGATCGGGCCGGCAGTCGCGTTTGTCCATGCTGGCACAGGGAAAGTGGGGAACCACCAACCTGGCTGGCTACTTCGAAACGGACTTCCTCGGTGTCGGTACGACTTCCAACAATAACCAGAGCAACAGCTACGTAATGCGTCAGCGCCAGATATGGGGCCAGGCTGGCTTCCACAACGGTTGGACGATCACCGGCGGCCAGATGTGGAGCTTGGTGACGGAAACCAAGAAAGGTCTGGATAACCGGACCGAAGCCACCCCTCTGCAGATAGACGCGCAGTACACGGCGGGCTTCAGCTGGGCTCGTCAGTACGGTTTCCGCGTCACCAAGAACTGGCACAACAAAGTATGGTTGGGTATGTCGGTCGAGAATGCCCAGACTCTGCTAACTGCTTCCGGCAACCCCACCAACTTCCTGATCGGCGGCCCGGGAACCGGCGCTGGTCTATATAACCTGAACGCTAACTACTCGTCCAACGCATCTCCCGACTACGTGCTGAAGGTAGCCTTTGAGCCCGGGTTTGGGCACTACGAAGTCTTTGGCATTGCCAGCGACTTCCGCACCCGCATTTATCCCAATGCCACGCTCGCCAAGCCGACGGCTGCCGGTGCCTTCAATAACAGCATTTGGGGTGGCGGATTCGGCGGAAATGCGCGCTGGCTCTTCTACCAGAAGCACTTCGAGACCGGCATTCACTACCTGGGCGGCAAGGGCATTGGCCGCTACGGCAACTCTGGTCTCCCTGACGTGACCGTCGATCCCAATGGCTATCAGAAGGCCCTGCCAGCGAACCAGGTGCTAGCCAGCTTGGAATGGCACTCGCCCAAGTGGGACTTCTACGGTTACGGCGGCGGGGAGTACGTGGGCCGCACCTGGTACGGCACCAAGCCCGGCGGGCTGGGTCCAGTGGGTTACGGCTCTCCGTTGTTCAACAATACGGGTTGCGGAACAGAGACGCTTCCAACCGCTTCAAACGGCTACGGACCAGGCGCTCTAGCGAACTGCACAGGACAGACCAAGAGCGTTGTCGAAGGTACCACCGGCTTCTGGTACAAGCCCTACAACGGTCCCAAAGGGCGGTTGCAGATTGGAATGCAGTATTCCTACCTGGTTCGTACCGCATGGGTCGGCTACGGTCCTCTGGTGACGGTGAATCCGCCTCCGGCCAACCCAGGTTCAGCAACCCTGGCACCCAAGGCGATCGAGAACATGTGGTTTACTTCATTCCGGTATTACCTGCCGTAGGCGGCTCGTAGTTCGTTTCTCCATCACAGGGCGGTCGGGTAATCCGGCCGCCCATTTTTCTTGGTGCCGCGCTGCTCAAAGCGCCAGAGGCGTAGGTTTGTTCTTAGCTCTGACGAACGGCGATAATAATGTGGGTATCTACGCACAATGTTAATGCGCTTTCTGATCTCGCTCACTAAGGGCATCATGCTGGCTATCGGAATCACTCTGCCCACACCCGAACAAGAAAGGGCCGTAGCCCTCGTTTGGGTAGTTGCATTCTTCGTGATGATCGGGATTCTCTTCGGCGCAGGGTGGGCCGTCCTGACCAGTATTTCGCACAGCATGAACTGAAAAGACGACGATTGCCCTGCCAGGACTATGTCAGGCCACTTGCCTGCAACACTAACCTGGCTGCCGCCAAGTCTTCCACCGCCAGTCCAAGCGATTTGAAAACTGCGCGCTCTGCCGTGGGTTTAACCTTGGTGCAGCCAACGATCTCTCCGAGCTCGGCGTAAACGTTCGCCCCCGACATCAAAATCTCCCCGGCTTCTACCTTTGCCGCCTCCCGCGAATCAACAACGACGGCTCCCTGCATCACCGCGTCATCCACTTCGCGATTTGTCGCGCCGACTGCCCCTACTGCGTTTACCAGAGCTCCAGATTTCAACCACTTGCCGAACAGGATGGGCTCCGAAGAGTGCGTGACCGTCACCACTACATCGGCATCTCGAACGGCGTCCTCAGCGGACATCGCGGTCGCGCCAATCTCTTCCGCTAGGGACTGCGCGTGTGATGCGGTTCTACTCCATACTCGTACCTCTTCAAATTGACGAACGCATCGCAGCGCCGCAAAGTGTGCTCGCGCCTGCACTCCGCTCCCGAGGATCGCCAGTATCTTCGACTCGGGCTCCGACAGGTACTTGGTCGCCACCGCCGTCACCGCTGCCGTGCGCATTTCGGTGATCAAGCGGCCGTCCATCATGGCCAGCGGCTCTCCCGTAGTCGCGCTGAGCAGGGCGATAATGCCTTGGTGCGTCGGCAGTGCTGTATGAGCATTCCGCGGATACAGCGTCACCAACTTCGCACCCATGATGTCGCCATACACTGCCGGCATCACCCCGAAGAATCCATGGTGTTCCGCCACCGGTAAAATGCTGCGCACCGGCTGTACCACCTTGCCCGCCGAGAAGTCGGCCAGTGCGTATTCCATCGCGGCAATCAAGGTTTCATAGGTAAGCACGCGCCGCACGGCCTCCTCGTCAAAGTAGGGAATATGTGTTGAGTTTTCTGAGTTGGGTGTCATCTGGCAGAATGAACGGGCATGCTCAAAGTCAAAAAACTCTCGCCCGATGCAATGTTGCCCACAGTAGCACATCCCGGAGAAGACATCGGCTACGACCTCTACTCCTCCGAAGACATCACCCTGCTCGCTCGCAGAGCTGCCGGCGTTCACACCGGAATCGCGATCGAGTTCTCGCCCACAGCCGGCGGCATCGTCAAGACCCGCTCCGGCATGGCCAAGAAACGCCTGATGTGCAACGCCGGAGTCATCGACGCGGGCTATCGCGGCGAGGTCATCATCTTGATGGAGAACCTCGGTGACGAACCCTATGCCATCCGCAAAGGCGACAAGATCGCCCAACTGCTCGAACACCCCTTCCTGGCGGGAGACGTTGTCGAAACCGATCTGACAGAAGCTGCCCGCGGAACGAAGGGGTTCGGCTCCAGCGGCAGCTGACTCCGCACCGAACAGGGAAGCGGTGACGACCGCTCTGACTTCGCTATACTCGCTAGACACTCACGCTCGGTCTCGGCATTTAGGGGTTAACAAAAATAGATGGTGGAAATTTCCAGCGACGACCGAGTGGACGCAGTTCCCGCCTTAAACACGCCCCGGCAGGTTCTGTTTGCCAGCATGGTCGGCACCACCGTCGAGTTCTTCGATTTCTACATCTACGCAACCGCTGCCGTGCTGGTATTCCCTCGGCTGTTCTTTCCATCCGCCGACCCCACGACTGCCACTCTTGCATCGTTTGCTACCTTCGCCATCGCCTTCCTCGCGCGTCCCTTCGGCTCCGCCATTTTCGGCCACTTCGGCGATCGCGTCGGCCGCAAAACCACGCTGGTGGCCGCCCTGCTCACCATGGGAATCTCCACCGTTTCCATCGGACTGCTGCCGACCTACTCGCGCATTGGCATCGCCGCTCCGCTGCTGCTTGCGCTCTGTCGCTTCGGTCAGGGTCTCGGACTCGGTGGCGAATGGGGAGGCGCCGTTCTCCTCGCGGTCGAAAACGCCCCTCCGGGTAAGCGCGCCTGGTACGGCATGTTTCCCCAACTTGGCGCTCCCGTCGGCTTCCTGCTCTCCGGCGGAGTCTTCTTGCTGCTCTCCGAGTTGCTCACCGACGAACAGTTCTTCGCGTTTGGCTGGAGAATCCCGTTTCTTGCCAGCGCTGTCCTCGTCCTCATTGGGCTGTATGTCCGCCTTACCATCACTGAGACGCCAATCTTCCGCGAGTCTGCTGATCGCCACGAGCGCGTACGCGTACCCTTACTCACCGTCTTCCGCGAGCATTCTGGGACGCTTCTGATCGGCACCGTTCTCTCGCTCGCGACGTTCGTCCTCTTCTACCTCATGACGGTCTTTGCGCTCTCCTGGGGAACCACAGCCTTGGGCTACAATCGCGAGCAGTTCCTGGTCATGCAGCTGTTCGGCGTGCTTTTTTTCGCCGTGTCCATTCCCATCGGAGGCCGACTGGCCGAGCGCGGTCGTCGCGCGACCTTGATCTGGGTCACCGCCGGCATTGCCGGTTTCGGTCTGGTGATGGCGCCGATGTTTGTCTCGGGAAAGTCCGGCGCTATGCTGATGATGGCCATCGGCCTCTCGCTGATGGGACTCACCTACGGTCCCCTCGGCACCATGCTGTCCGAGCTGTTTCCCACAGCTGTCCGCTACACTGGAAGCTCACTGACCTTCAATTTCGCGGGAATCTTTGGAGCCTCGCTCGCTCCCTACTTCGCGACTACACTCGCCAAGAGCCGCGGACTGCAGTACGTCGGGTACTACCTTTCAGGTGTCGCCCTGCTCACTCTGATCGGACTCTTTGCCGTCCGCGAAACCCGCGACGAGAACTTGTGATGAGCCTGTGTTAAATGAAAAAGAGGAGCAAAGGCAGTTGGGAGGGAAAATGGCGGAGAGGGGGAGATTCGAACTCCCGGTACCCTTACGAGTACGTCTGATTTCGAGTCAGGTGCCTTCAACCACTCGGCCACCTCTCCACTCGCTCGCACTGGCTGAGACTGCCAGCCCCTCCAGTTTAACAAAATGCCGCGATTATCGCCGCTCGCGAAAGAAGCTCTGCACCAGTTCCATGCACCGTGCCGCGAGCACCCCGCTGCTCACTTCCACTTGATGATTGAGCTTGGGATGGTTCAAGACCTGCAGCATTGAGTGCACCGCACCCGCCTTCGGGTCTTCCGCGCCGTACACGAGCCGGCGGATACGCGCATGTGTAATCGCTCCCGCGCACATGGCGCACGGCTCCACTGTCACGTAGAGATCGCAATCAAGCAGTCGATAGTTGCCCACCACGTGTCCCGCTTCGCGCAGCGCTTGTATTTCCGCGTGGGCCGTGGGGTCATGATCAATCACGGGGCGGTTGCAGCCTCGTCCCACGATTTGGCCATCGCGCACGACCACGGCGCCAACCGGGACCTCGCCGAGCGCCAGCGCCCGCAGCGCTTCGCGCAGCGCTTCCTCCATGAACAGTTCGTCAGAGTGGGACATAAAGAAGCAATTACCAACTAGCAATTAGCAGCTAGCCTTCAAGTTCGATTCGGTTCGAAGCTAGTTGCCAGCCGCTAGTTGCTTCTTCAATTCTGCCGCAGCATGATCCGCTGAATACTGCTCGCGCGCCCAGTTGCCGCATCGCACTCAATTACTGCCGCGCATAGCCGCACATCGTCCGTAGCCGGTTCAAACCGAGAAGGCATGTTCGTCAGGAACTTCTGCACGATGAGCTCCTTCTGCACGCCAATCACGCTGGAATACGGCCCGGTCATCCCCACGTCGGTCTGAACCGCCGTGCCGCCCGGCAGTACCTGCTCGTCAGCCGTGGGTACATGTGTGTGCGTGCCCAGCACCGCGGTCACCCGTCCATCCAGGTGCCAGCCCAGCGCGACCTTTTCCGATGTAGCTTCGGCGTGCAAGTCCACCAGAATGACCTTCGCGGTAATCTGCTTCAACAACTCATCCACAACCCGGAATGGGTCATCGTTGTTTGCCATGAACACGCGGCCCTGCACGTTGATCACGGCATAATCCACGCCGCTGCGCGTCCGTCCCTGGTACCAGCCAAACCCCGGGCTTCCCGCCGGATAATTCGCCGGACGCAACACTCGGCGCGCCAGCGACTTCTCGTTCCCGTTGGCCGAGTTCATGTAGTCGATGATTTCGCGCTTGTCCCATACATGATTACCGGTGGTGATGACGTCGACGCCTAACTCGAACAACTCTTCGGCAATCTGCGGCGTGATCCCAAATCCTCCCGCGGCATTTTCACCATTGGCCACGGTTAGCTCAACGCCGTACTCCTCCTGCAATTCGGGTAGCCGCTCATGGACGATAGTCCGCCCCGGCCGGGCGAAAATGTCACCAACAAACAGTATGCGCACTAGGGAAGGAACTCCTGAAAACGTTGAGAAAGATGCTGAAATTCGATGGTATCACGCGGTCGCAAGCGGTCGGTTGCCGCTCGCTGCCATCTACTTCTGCAACTCCGCACTTCGCAAGAAATCGTAATTGCCCGCCGGGTTCAGCTCGATTCCCCGGACCCGATTCGTGTGCACGAGCACGTTGTCCAGGTACCACAGGTTGATATACGGCAACTCCTCCGCCACGATTTGCTGTACCTCGTCGTAGATGGCCTTGCGTTTCTGCTGGTCGAGCGTTGTGCGTCCCTCGCGAATCAGCGCATCCACCCGAGGGTTCGAGTAATACGTCCGATTGGCGCGTTTCGGCGGAAAACTCCCCGAGTCGAACACGTACTCGAAGATGTCGGGGTCCTGGTTACCGCCGATCCATCGCATCGAATACATCTGGTATGCGCCCTTGGTGATGTCGCTGAAGAACGTTGCAAATTCATACGTCCGGATATCGAGCGCAATCCCCACCTCACGCAGTTGCTGCTGCAGTACCGCTGCCAGCAGTCGCGTCGTCTCGTCCGTTGACGACTTCATTGTGATGCGAAACCGCACGCCATTCTTTGCGTGATAGCCCGCCTCGTCCAGCAACTGTCGAGCGCGCTCCGGATCATACGGATACCGCTTTACGTTGCCGTCGTACGCCCAATGTTCGGGCGGCAGAATGCTATACGCCGGCTGCGCCTGATCGCGAAACAGATACCGAATGATCGGCTGCACATTGATGGCGTGCGCCATTGCTTGCCGCACTCGCACGTCTTTCAGCACCGGATCGCGCATGTTCAGCGCAATGTACGCATAAATCGTGCCCGGAGCCTGCATCACGCTCAGGCCCGGGTCTTTCTTCAGCGTGAGAATCGTATCCGCCGTAAGCGAATTGATGGCCACATCCGCACTGTGCTTGCGCAGTTCGAGCGCGCGCGTCGTCGCATCCGGAATCACCTTAAACTCCACACGCTCCAGCTTTGCCTTCTCCGCCCAATACTCCGGGTTGCGCTCGATCACGACTTCCTTATCCTGCGCAGCGCTGACAAACCGAAACGGTCCCGAACCCACCGGATGCCGATTGAACTCCTCGCCGCTTCCATAGGGCACCACACCCATCGCCCCATCCGACAAGTTCCATAGAAGCGACGCCTGCGGTTCCTTCAAGTGGATAATCAGGGTCGCTGCGTCCGGCGCCTCAATGCTCGCAATCTTGCCGTACGTCGCCGCCTTCGAACTGCGAATTGTGCCCGTCAGCAGCGAATCCAGCGTCCACTTCACGTCGCGCGAGGTGAGCGGCTGGCCGTCGTGAAACTTCACGCCCTGGCGTAAGTGAAATATGTACGTCTGCGGATCAGGAATCTCCCACCGTTCCGCCAACCACGGCTTCAACTCAAAATGCTCGTCGCGCCGCACCAGCGAATCAAATAAAAGGTCGTCGATACGCTCCGATTGCGCATCAATCCCCACGCGCGGATCCAGGTTCGTCGGGCTGCTCTCAATCACCACTACCACGGTATTCGGATCAGGCCTGCGGGCACAGGAAACACACAGTGCCAACGAACACGCCACCAGTGTCACGAGCAGAATGCTCACTCTAGAAGTTCCCCGTTGGCAAGAGGTCGTACCCATGGGAACTGACAACTGACAGCTGATGGCTGATAGCTTCTTACGCGTAGCTCACCTTCCCTAATATCGCCGCGCCCTTTGCTCCCGTCGCCGACGGAACATTCGACGGCAATTTCCGCCACGTCTGATACGCCAGCAGTGCAAACGCCACCGCTTCTTTCGCCTCCGACGGCAATCCAAACTCATCGCTCATCTTCACCCTGATTTTCAGCGGCGCCAGCTCGTCGCGAATCATCCGCATCAGTGTGGCGTTTTTCGTTCCGCCTCCCGACACTACCATCTCCCGATAACGCGACGGCCAACGCGAGCGCTCCGCCACATTCGCCGCGTCTGCCGTCAGAACCAACTCTTGAACCGCCAGCCCAATCGACCGCGCTGTCAGCGCCGTCCCCGTGGCCAGTACGTCATGGTGGTCGGCTCGACCGCAGAGCCGCAACAAACCCGCGACATATTCCCGTCCAAACTGCTCGCGCCCGGCGCTCTTCGGCGGTTGCTGATGAAAAAATGCGCGCCGCAGCAACTGCCGCACGACAGGCTCAATCACCGCGCCCTTCGCCGCCAGGCACCCGCCGCGATCAAACGGCACATCAAACAGTCGCTCTGCCACGGCGTCCATTACCATGTTGCCGGGCCCGGTATCAAACGCCATCACTTCTTCCGGCTTCGCCCGCGGAGGAATCGCCGTCAAATTCCCAATGCCACCAATGTTCTGCACGATGCGCCCAAAGCGGCGATGCCGAAACAAAACGTAATCAAGGAACGGAACCAGTGGTGCGCCCGTCCCTCCCGCCGCCATGTCCGCGGGACGAAAGTCCGACACCACCGGCACCCCTAATTTCTGCGCGACAACTGCGCCTTCACCTGTTTGCCAGGTGCAGGCAACTTTACTGCCCAGATACGCAGCCGCCGCGCTCTGGTGATACAGCGTTTGTCCATGGCATCCCACCAATGCGCACTCCAGCTTCGCCCGCCGTTGTGCCGCTAACACAGCCTTCGCATACAATTCGCCCAGCGTGAAGTTCAACCGCGCCAAGTCGGCCACTTTCACCGCTTGCGCATTCATTGCCTGCAACACTGCACGGCGAACGTCCGCCGGATACGCAAAGTGATAATGTGCCAGCAACTCCAGACGCGAACGAAACCCGCGCCCCTGCACGCGCACTAGCGCCACGTCGATCCCGTCCGCCGACGTCCCGCTCATCACTCCCGCAACAATCACAGGGCGCGCTCCTCGGGTGGAACCATCCCGCTCAACCGCAACTCTTCGCTGAACTCCCATACCCGCCGTCGCAGCGTGTCCACAGTCTTCGCCCTCGGCGCCGGTGCCATCCGCGCCTTCAATTCGCTCGATTTGGACTGAAATGCCGCCACCCTCTTCGCCTTTGCCACAACCAAGCCGGCAAATTTCCGATCTATTTCCGCGCGCCGAAACACCGCCTCGAACGCTCGCCAAACGTGCTCTTCCTTCTGGCACACCAGAAACATGTCTGACCCAGCTTCGAGCGTTCCAACTGCCGCGTCCTCGATCGACGAGCCATTCAATACGCCGCCCATATCCAAATCGTCCGACACCACGAGCCCACGATACCCGATCTTTTCTCGCAGTACGCCGTCGATCCACTGCTTCGACAGCGACGCTGGAGTCCCATCACGAACGATCTTCGGATACGACACGTGCGCCACCATCACAAACGGAACCTTGTTCTTCAGTGCGCTATAGGGAACCAGGTCTTCCGCCCACACTTGCTTCCATGACCGTTCCACCACCGGTAGCGCGTCGTGGCTGTCGAGCGCTCCACCACCCAGTCCCGGGAAATGCTTACCGCAACCCAGTACTTTAGCCTCGCGCAGTCCCGCCAGAAACGCCCGCGTATAGCGCACTACTTCTTGGGGCTCCGCCGACACCGTCCGCGAGCCCAGCGCCTTTCTTGACGCTTCAAGGCCCAAGTCCAGGCACGGCGCAAAATCAGTGTTGAACCCAAGTGCGCGCAACTGCCTGCCAATCAGCAGCCCATGTTTGCGCATGAGGGCGACGGAACCCGTGCTCGCGACATCCAAAGCTGACGGAACCCGCGCCACCGCATCGCGAAAGCGGTCCACCGTTCCGCCTTCCATGTCCACGCAACGGAACAGCGGTCTTCTCATCAACTTTTGCACGTCGCGTAGTAGCGCATGCGTCTGCGCCGCTTCCTCAACATTTCGCTTGAACAGGATCACGCCTCCCGGTTGCAGTGCCGTGAGCATGCATTGCAGCCGCTCGCCCAGCACGGTTCCGTCGAAGCCCATGATCATGAGCCGCCCGACCTGTTCGCGAAGATTCTGATTGGCTTTGGCAGGCATGAATACAGCAGTGTAGCTCGTCAGCACACGCCCTCTCAGTCCCCGACAAGGTTCACTGGCCACCCGTGTCATCCTGAGCGGAGGCGTCGCCGCTTTGCGACGCCGCAGTCGAAGGACCCCTACCCGCGCGATAATCCACCGTCGAGCTTCAACCTCGAGCGGGACGTTGTTCCTTTCTGCAAAAGGATCCTCGCGCGCCTGCCCTAGTCCATCTGCCGTTTCAACTCATGCAGCAGATTCAGCGCCTCCAGCGGGCTAATCAAATTCAAGTCCGTCTCTTTAATCCGATCGACGATCTTCTGCGATAGCGGCGTGAAAATCGTTAACTGCACCGGCCCCGACACCGCGTTGTCATCCTTCGCCAGGTGCGTTACCGCGCTCTTCTCGGCCGACTCGTGCTCCGCTAGCACCTCACGTGCACGCCCAATCACATCCGCAGGAAGCCCGGCCAGCTTCGCGACCTCAATGCCATAACTCTTGTCGGCCGCGCCCTCCACGACCTTGCGCAGGAACACAATCCCGCCGCCGCTCTCCTTCACCGTGACATGAAAATTCTTCACCCCGCTCAGCCGCTCCGCCAACTCCGTCAGTTCGTGATAGTGCGTGGCAAACAGCGTCTTCGCCCGCGTGTTCGCATGGATATACTCAATCGCCGCCCAAGCAATCGCCAGACCGTCATAAGTCGAAGTCCCACGCCCCACCTCATCCAGCAGGATCAGCGACCGCGGCGTCGCCGTATTCAAAATCGCCGCCGTCTCCGTCATCTCCACCATGAAAGTCGAACGTCCGCGCGCCAGATTGTCACTCGCGCCAATGCGCGTGAAGATGCGGTCCACCAGCCCTAGCCGGGCCGACCGCGCCGGAACATACGACCCCATTTGCGCCATCAACACAATCAGCGCCGCCTGCCGCAAATAGGTAGACTTGCCACCCATGTTTGGCCCCGTAATCACCAGCACTGCGTGTGTCGTGCCGTTTAAGTACAAATCGTTAGGTACAAACCGATCGGCGACGCCTGACAGATTCTGTTGCTCGATTACGGGATGCCGCCCGTCCACAATCTCCACATCATTCGAATCGTCAATCGTCGGGCGGCAATAGTTCTGGTTTGACGCCTGCGTGGCGAACCCAGCCAGCACATCGATCTCCGCCAACGCCAGAGCCGTCTGCCGAATGCGCTTCGCCTCGCCGGCAATCGCCGCTCGCAGCTCCGCAAACAGCCGCCGCTCGATCTCTACGATCTTCTCCTGAGCGTCCAGCACCTTTGTTTCGTATTCCTTCAACTCCGGAGTCGTAAAGCGTTCGGCATTCACCAGCGTCTGCTTGCGCTCGTAATCGGCAGGGGCGTTCTGCAAATTGGCTTTCGAGATCTCAAGGTAATACCCGAACACGCTATTGAACTTCACCTTCAGCGACCCGATCCCCGTGCGCTGCCGTTCACGTTGCTCGATCTGCGCGATGTACTGCTTGCTGTTGCGGTTCAAATCGCGCAACTCGTCCAGTGCAGTATCCACGCCCGCGCGAATCACTCCGCCATCATTTAGCGTCAGCGGAGGCTCATCCTCGATGGTCGCGGCAATTCGCTCGCGCAAGTCTGCCAGCTCATCGCATTTATCGCGAAGGTGTAGCAGTCGCTCCGCTGAGAATTTCGCTAGCGCTGCTCGCACGCCCGGCAACTTCGCGAACGATGCCCCCAAGGTCATTAGGTCTCGGGGATTCGCGGCCTCCAGTGTCACCCGGCTCAACAGTCTTTCCAGATCGAGGATGCCGTCCATTGCGCGCCGCAACTCTTCGCGCGCGACCAGGTCCCTCACCATCGCTTCGACCGCATCTAGCCTGTATTTAATCTGTTCCCGATCAATCGACGGTCGCAGCAGCCACGCCCGCAGCAACCGCTTGCCCATTGGAGTCGTGGTGCAATCGAGTGAGCGGAATACAGTGAGGCTGTCGCCCCCTCCCGAAAAAAGCGGCTCCAGTATTTCGAGATTGCGCACCGTCACTGCGTCCAGTACCAGGCAATCCTGGCGCTCGTAGTAGCCGATGCGATCGACGTGGGTCAGAGCTCCGCGCTGGGTGGAGCGAACGTAGTGCAGGATCGCACCCGCTGCGCTGGCCGCCGCCGGGCGTTCCGCGAGCCCGAATCCCTCCAGTGAGAGCACACCGAAGTGGTTCTCCACTAAGGGGATAGCGTAGTCGGGGGCAAACACCCAGTCGTCCAGCGGAGTCTCGGCCCACGTCGCATTCTCCACGCTGGCCATGCGGGGCCTAGCGCTGGGCTGCGATATCACTGACTGCTGCTTGGGCTGATCGAAAAGAGGCAGGGAACCGGCGAAGAGAACTTCGCGCGGCCGCAAAACTAGCAACTCTTCGCGGACACGGCGCGCCGCATCGCTACCGTGAAATTCCGTAGCCCTGAACTCGCCGGTCGAAAGATCGAGAAGTGCCAAACCCAGTGCGTCACCGTGTTGCGCGACGGCCGCCAGGAAGTTGTTTTCTTCCGCGCCAAGCTGCGAATCCGCCGCCGTTCCCGGCGTCACCACGCGCGTAACTTCACGTTTTACAAGGGTTTTGGTCATTCGAGGGTCTTCCATCTGCTCGCAGATTGCGACCTTGAACCCCTTGCGGATCAACTTAGCGATGTAGCCCTCGGCAGCGTGGTAGGGGACGCCGCACATCGGAATGGCCAGTCCTTTTTCCTTGTTCCGCGAAGTCAAGGTAATTTGAAGTTCTTTGGCGGCAACAACGGCGTCTTCAAAAAAGAGCTCGTAGAAATCTCCTAAGCGAAAGAAAAGTAACGCGTTAGGGTGCTCTTTTTTCACCGCGGCATACTGCCGCATCAGCGGAGTGGAGGGCTCGCTCATGGAAGAAAAAAGTTTATACCACCTCTGGACTTGTGGCTGAGGTTCGTTCAACTTTCCTGCGGTGCTAAACTTCGATGTCCGGAACAAACACCACCATGGCCATCATTTCGTATTTCGAATGTTCCAAGTGCGGCGAGCGTTATAGAGCTGATGTTGCTCGTAATGTGTGTCTTAGAGACGGAGGGCCGCTTTATGTTCGCTACGATCTGGCGGCCATCGGGCAAAACACTTCCCGTGACGCTGTCGCCGACGGCCCGACGAGCATGTGGCGCTACAGCGCTGTTTTGCCTGACGCCGAGCCGGTGACGCTGGGTGAGGGCATGACGCCGATGCTGCGCAGCCGTAAATATAAGAATCTATTGATCAAGGATGAGGGTTTGAACCCCACCGGATCGTTCAAAGCGCGTGGAATGAGCGCGGCGTTGACTATGGCTCGGCACTATGGAATCAAGAAGTTAGCTGCCCCCTCAGCCGGCAACGCGGGAGGCGCGCTGGCCTGCTATGCTGCCGCGGCTGGGCTCGAAGCATATGTGTTCATGCCCAAAGACGTGCCACTTGCCAACCGCTTGGAGGTCGAGGCCAGTGGAGCGCATCTCACTCTGGTGGATGGACTTATCTCCGACTGCGGCCGTATGGTCGCCGAGCGAAAAGATGCCGAGGGCTGGTTTGACGTATCCACTTTGAAGGAGCCGTTCCGCGTGGAAGGCAAGAAAACAATGGGTTATGAGGTCGCCGAACAGCTTGGGTGGCGCCTGCCGGACGCGATCCTTTACCCAACTGGCGGTGGAGTCGGGCTGATCGGGATGTGGAAAGCCTTCGATGAGATGGAACAGCTGGGGTGGATTCCAGCAGGAAAACGCCCGAAGATGATTTGCGTCCAGGCCGATGGATGTGCTCCGATTATCAAGGCTTTACAGGAAGATAAGCCATCCTCGGAGATGTGGCAAAATGCCCACACCCTCGCGGCTGGGCTAAGGGTGCCCAAGGCCTACGGCGATTTCATTATCCTGGATATCGTACGGAAATCGGGTGGAACGGCGGTCGCCGTGAGCGACGATGACATCATGGCGGCCGTGAAGCGCATGGCCAGCGACGAGGGGATCTTCGCCGCGCCGGAGGGTGCGGCTGCGCTAGCCGCGTATGAAACCCTTTTGAATCAAGGATTTCTGAAGGCTTCCGACGAGGTCGTGCTGTTCAATACCGGCTCGGGATACAAGTACCTCGATACATTTGCCAGCTACTGGGGCTCGATTCCGCTGGAACTGCCGAAGTCACGCAATATCGGGGGCATTATTGGCCCGTACTAGATTGAAATGAAAAGGCTTAGAACATCAGGGCTGTTCACTTTCCTGATGCTGCTGATCTGGGCGGCGGATGGTGTGGGCCAGAACTACCTGGGCATGGACCGCAATGACTACCCCGGCGATGCCGCCATGCAGCCTCTGCACAAGTCCTTTGTTTTCACAGGATACTGGCTTAATAATCCGCCTGGAGCTTCGCGCAACAGTTGGGCAGGACATCGCGCGGAACTGGACAAAATGGGTTATGGCTTCCTGCTCCTCTTTAATGGGCGGGAGTATGCTGCGCTGAAGGCGTCAGGCGACGCGGCTGGGGTAGGGAAGCGGGATGCGGCATCGGCCGTAAGTGCCGCGAAATCAGAGGGCTTCCCGGGTAAGTCCATCATCTTCCTCGATCAGGAGCAGGGCGGACGAATGCTACCTGAGCAGCGCGCCTACATTCATGCGTGGGTGGATGGAGTGACCGCAAGTGGTTATAGCGCAGGGATTTACTGTTCGGGTATTCCGTTTCGGGAGTCGTCCAAGGCCTCCGTGGTCACCGCCAATGACATCCGGGTAAACGCCGGTGGTCGAGACATTAAGTTTTTTATTTCCAACGACCAGTGCGGGCCTTCGCCGGGCTGCGTGTTTCCCGCTGCTCCGCCCGCACCGGCGAAGAGCGGAGTAGGCTTCTCCGATGTGTGGCAGTACGCACAGTCGCCGCGGCGTCCTGAGCTAACTGCTTCGTGCCGGCTGACTTACGCCAGCGACGGCAACTGCTACCCGCCCGGCATACCCCCCAACTCGGGGCTGCACATTGATGTGAATTCCGCCAATTCGCCAGATCCGTCGCGCGGGAGAAGCTACTGAGTGACCTGAGTCAATTCGGCGTCTCTGCCGCACAAATTGCTCATGCGGCGGAACTTATCCGTACCGGGAAGCTCGTAGCGTTTCCCACTGAGACGGTTTACGGACTGGGAGCAAATGCTCTCGATCCGGTGGCGGTGGAGCGGATTTACGAAGCGAAAGGGCGTCCACATTCGAGTCCTATCATCATTCACGTCAGCAGCTTAGAAATGGTTAACAAGGTGGTAAGTGAGTGGCCAGAGGCGGCGCAGAAGCTGGCTGAGAAATTCTGGCCGGGGCCACTAACGCTGGTGCTGCCCAAGACTGCTGCCGTACCCGACTTGGTGACCGCGGGATTGCCCACGGCGGGCGTGCGGATGCCGGCGCATCCTGTTGCATTGGAACTAGTTAGGACGGCAGAGGTGCCGATCGCCGCGCCTAGCGCCAACCGGTTTACAGAGATTTCGCCCACAACGGCCGAGCACGTGCGCCGCAGCCTGGGTGACCGGTTGGATTACATTCTGGACGGGGGACCCTGTTCGGTTGGTATTGAATCGACAGTACTTACGCTGGCGGAAGGCGGACCGACTCTGCTACGGCCGGGAGGGGTTTCGCGGGCGGAAATCGAAGCTGTAATTGGCCCGGTTGCCCGCGCTCCAGAACAAACGGAAGGTGAAGCGCATGCTTCACCGGGGATGCACCGGCGCCATTACAGCCCACGAACTCCGCTGTATCTGGTTGAAAATGGTAAAGCTATGAGGGCAGGCAGAGGCGTTTATTTGCAGCTTTCGGGGGCCGCTGACGGCGAACCAGTCGAGGTGGTGGCGATGCCTGGCGACCCTGCGAAGTATGCTGCCAAGTTGTACGAAGTGCTGCATTTGCTTGATTTTAGAGGCTTCGCCTGGATTGCGGTGGAGACTCCGCCGAATCTGCCGGAGTGGGAGGCGGTAAGGGATCGTCTTCGGAGGGCGGCGGGGCGGGAGTAAAGGGTTCCTCAAATAGCTGTAGTTATAATGGTCGTTATAATGGTTTTTGGAGGGCTTCTTG
>Ga0302286_10000905_pt1 | contig 22960 bp, 20 predicted proteins | sample III_Fen_E2_3_FD_198765 | JGI IMG/M metagenome (GOLD analysis project Ga0302286, IMG submission 198765) | Peat permafrost microbial communities from Stordalen Mire near Abisko, Sweden - III_Fen_E2_3 | ecosystem: Environmental > Terrestrial > Soil > Wetlands > Permafrost | place: Sweden: Abisko...
ATTGAAGAAAATTACTCAAAGACATATAAAAAGTTTGAAGACGAATATATATTATTCTATAAAGATTAAAACCTCAAATACCAGCACCTAACACACGCCTATGTTCATTGGCTGGCTGACGTGCAATTAGCGGTCTTTGCTCCCGCATTCACATTGTCGTTCCACGACAGCGAATGCTCCCGCAAACCGCCAAATGCCCATAGCCTCGGTCGTTAGGGGCAAGTGTAGAAAAATAAATATCAGACAATTACGACTTATTTATCCATAAGACAAATATAGCGACTCAAAAGAAAAGATATGACTAAAGAAATGCAAGAAGTAGAAAAGAAAAAAGAATTATATCGAGGGATAGCAATTTTAGCGACTGTTGGATATTTATTGACTTTATTTATTCAATCGAAAACTGAAACTGGCAAAAATATAGTAACTCTCTTGGGTGATTTACTATCATACACATTGATAATCTCAAGTGCTTTTTGGATACGAAGGCAAATAATGATTATTTCGATACTTTTATATTTCATTTATTTTAATCTTAAACTCTTAAAGAACCCATTTTTAATTAGAGTTGATTTTTTTTATACATACAACTTTTATTTGGTAGGAACAGGATTCCTAATACTTGCTGGAATACTATTTTTCGCTTCTATATGGACTAATATACCAGTGAAATTTGTTAGGAAAGAATTCGATTTAAAGGAAAACTATATTTTAGTACCCTTAATCGTATTGACACTGTTGATTCAGGTAATTCCCAGACTTTTTCATATATAACTTTATGAAACAGAGAACATAGGAAATAATCATACAGAACAAGAAATACGACTTATCAAATAACAGCGAACTGACTTGTCATAACTAAAGAACGACTAAAAAGAAACGATAAAACAAAACACCTAGCCCCTAACACACGCCTATGGGTCATTGGCTGGCTGACGTGCATTTAGCAGGTTTTGCTCCCGCATTCACTTTGTCGTTCCACGACAGCGAATGCTCCCGCAAACCGCCAAATGCCCATAGCCTCGGTCGTTAGCGGTAATTATAAAAAAAATAAAGAAATGAATGAGACAGTAGTTGTAATTATTGGAAATGGTTTTGACTTAAACTTAGATCTTCCTACTAGTTATAGTGATTTTATAGAAAGTGAAGAATTTCTTTCTTTGGTAACAGGAGGAAATTATTTTGCAAAACACATTGTAATGAAAAAAGAATTGCAAAATTGGATTGATATTGAAAATGAATTAAAGATATATTCAAATCGAACATCTTATGAGACGGAATCAGGTAATAATTTTGAAATGGATTTTAATTCTTTGAAAATAGCATTATGTAACTATCTTCAAAAGCTACAATATGACAAAATAAATAAAGGGAAAAGAGCATTCTTAATGCTTGAATTTATCAAACAACAAAGCAATTATATTATTTTAAATTTCAACTACACAAATACAATTGATTCTATTCTACGAACTTTTGGACTAGGAGACAAAGAAATAAATGAAAGAGTTGTAAATGTACATGGTTCTGTTATTGAAGATAATATAATAATTGGAGTTGAAGATGGCGCGCAGATAAAAAAAGAACATATTTTTTTACGTAAAGGATACAATAAAGATTATAAAGGTATTGATATTGCTACAATTCTGCAAAAAGCTAAAAGGGTTTTTATAATTGGACATTCTTTAGGTGAGACAGATCATACATATTTCAAAAACTGGTTCAGCACAATATCATTACCTGGAATAAAGAAAAACAATGAAATTATTATAACACATTACCGTGACAAGGGATATAAGGAGTTGCTAACTCAGATTGATTACCTTACAATGAATAATTTATCTTCTCTTAAAATGAATAATAAATTTGAATTGATAGACATTGAAAACGAATAACTACCGCTAACACACGCCTATGGGACATTGGCTGGCTGACGTGCAATTTGGAGGTTTTGCTCCCGCATTCACTTTGTCGTTCCACGACAGCGAATGCTCCCGCAAACCGCAAACCGCCAAATGCCCATAGCCTCGGTCGTTAGGTGTAAGCGAAAAAAAAGGAAGACCATATATTCATAAATAATTGATTATCAGACTATTAATATTGGATTTGTCTGAAATAAATTAGTCAGAATTGAAACAACACATAAAGAATAAAATGGAAAATCAAGATTTTGAAATTGGAATTAAAGCTACATGGTTTTTGGTGATTGGAAATCTATTATTCACAATAGCCGGTGCATTTGCAAAGATTGAGCATTGGGGCTATTCACAAGTACTTTTATCTATAGGTTTAATTCTTTTCTTGTCGACTTTAGTGATAATGGTAAGAGATATAAATAGGAGTAAAATTCACGACAAGGAATTTTGGATTATGTTTATTCTACCCTTCATTTCACCGATACTTTATGTGACAAGAAGAACCAAAATGATTAAACTTAGAAGAAAATTTGGTCATTAAGATTTATAATAACTTAGATTATGAAAGAATTAAATGCAAAACAAGAGAAGTTTTATACCAAGTGGAAAGACCGAAGAACCAAGAAGTTTCTCTATATCTTTCTGCACGGAACAGTTTTTTGGGGCATTCCGACTGGAATATTATCTTTCTTACTTGACAGTCATTTTAATAGAGAAAATATGGATTTATTCAGGTTTATAGTTTCTGTAACTATTTTTGGTATTGGAGGATTATTCTTTGGACTAAGTCAGTATAAAAGAATCGACAACATATATTTAGACCTAAATGAGGACAACAAGATTTTAGACGGTATAAGAGATTTGGAAACTGGAAAAGTTTGGAATTACGAAAATCTAGTAATCAACAAGGAAAACAATGAAACTCTCGTAGTAAAGAACAAACTATTTTGGCTTGAAGACTCAAATGCTTTATCCGAGAATTTAGAAGAATGTTTAAATATAGTCATGAAAGATTTTGAACGACTAAAAAAGAACCCTGATTTTGATCTATTTTCGAGTGAATACAAAGTGAAAGCTCAAGTATATAATAATTCAGAAAAAGATAAACCATTAATTGAAATGACTATGTAACAAGAGTCTTTTGAGAATTCTAAAACACAGCGAAACAACGACTACGAAACAGATTATAACCAACTTGACAAATAAAAAAAAATCGCCTAACACCTAACACCCGCCTATGCGCATTGGCTGGTTGACGTGCATTTCGCAGGTTTTGCTCCCGCATTCACTTTGTCGTTCCACGACAGCGAACGCACCCGCAAACCGCCAAATGCCCATAGCCTCGGTCGTTAGCAGCAAGCCGAAAAAAAAGAAAGACAGTGCAGAATCACACGTATGAACTCGTAAAAAAGAGAAGTTGTATTCGACAAAGACTATCGAGATTGACCAAGTGACAACAATAAATTTCTTAATCAATTAATAGGGATTGTAAAAGGGATTGTGTAATTTTGCACTGAAAAACTTGATTTTGAATAAATATAAATCTCTTAGCTAGTTTGTCTGTAGAAAGAATGCTAACTGATATAATATCAAAAATAATTAAAACGATTTTATATAACTCATCAAAAAAGATTCAATTTAAACATCAATCACATGCAACTTATAGAATCTACATTTAATAATTTTCGTTGTTTTAAAGAATATCATATAAATTATGGGATTAAAACAACTGTTTTTATTGGCAAAAATGGAACGGGAAAATCGAGCATATTATCTGCTATTCGCAGAGGTATGAGTTTTATGTTTGCAAAACCAAAAACATTTTCCAAGAACTTAGCTATATCTAATAATGCCAAAGTAAGATCATTTGGTAAACTTGAAGCCAATTTCGACCCTTTATTCAGGTCATACAATTATCCTATTAAAAATGATTTTACACTTAATTTAAATAATAGTGTAATGAATTTGTCACTAGTTAAAAACTCGATGGATGGTGGTTTAATGCCGACACTTTACAACGAAAGTTTAAATGCCGTATTAAACTACTATAAGGACAACCCACTGGGAGCACTTCCTGTATTAGCTGTATTTGCGGATTCGTTTCCACACGAGAAAATTAATTTAGGGTCAAAAGCAAAAAAAATAATTGCGCAAGACATCTTACCAAGAGATCTAGGTTATTATGGCTGGGATGATAGAACTAATTGTATTGAGTTGTGGTTAAATAGATTTTTTAAAGTATCAAATTTTGAAAAAGATTTAAATGATGAAATCCGAAGTGTGAGGTCTCAAATTCAACTTTGGGAGAGTCGTTTTAAAGATTCAGAGACAAATAATGATTCTAAATTAAATAATATCCATGCAACAATATCCAAATTAAATAAACGTCTAGAATATCTGAATAGTGATGAAAGAAGTAGTCAATTTATTAAAGAACGTTCTTTTGTAGAAAACAAAATATTAGAATTCGCAAAACCAATTTCAGAGGAATACAATTTTATCAATGATGAGTTTGACTTGTATAGGGTAGCAGTAAATAGACCTGACAAGAAAAACTATACGTTGGAGCTTTCATTCAAAGATGGCAGAGTAATTGCTTTTGAAACACTACCCATGGGCTATAAAAGAATATTTTCTTTGGTCATTGATTTAGCTTATCGTTCCTATATTCTAAATGAGGATATTGAAAGTAGTGGTATTGTACTAATAGATGAAATTGAATTACATCTACACCCGACCTTACAACAGGAGATATTACAGCGTCTAGAAAAGACATTTCCACTTATTCAGTTTATTGTAACTACTCATTCTCCATTAGTTATTTCTAATTTCAAAGCCGATTTGAAAAATAAATTAATCAAATTAGAACACGAAGGAAATAATTATTCTAATAAAAATGTAGATAATATTTATGGTATAGATTATACTACTGGATTAATGGATATAATGGATGCAAAATATCGTTCTTCAGACATAGATAATTTAATTGATTCATATGTCATTCTCAAATTAAGGAAGAATGAAGTAGCTGCGCAAAAAATTTGGAAGGAGATATTCGCAATCGTTGGGGAAGACAACGTAAGAATTAAAAATGAAATTAATAATAAAGTTGAAGCCAATAGCTAAATTATGGAGTTTATTGATAAATCTTTAAATCAGGTTGCTGGCAATACATTGGTTGATACGTTTTTAACGACTAGGTGGATGGTTGCAAGTAGCAATTATTCGCAAATAGATTATACAGGACAACCGTTTCGCATCAATCTTCGACCAGAATTAAAACTTTTGCTTTTAACGGAGCAGAAATATAGGTGCTGTTATTGTATGCGTCAACTTGCAAATGATGATACAACTACCCTAGAGCACATTGTTCCTAAATCAACTAAAACCCAAGTTGAATTAGATAAATACACCCATTATCCATTGATTCGAGATAATGTTTGTTTACAGTCAGTTTTTGACAGTGCAACAGTAAAACTTGCAACACCTCAATTTCCTTTGGAAATAGCTTATGAAAATCTTGCAGCATCATGCAGGGGAGATTTTCCAGGAGGTGCGACATATCATATTTGCAACCATAAAAGAGAAAATAAATTCATCGAAATATTATTTTACAAATCTACGATTAATGACGAAATTTCTTACAGGAAAGCAGGATTATTGCTATCATCGAATAGTTCATACGATGCCACAATAATTACTCTAAACTTAAATTATGATTCATTAGAACGAATAAGGCAAGTTTGGTATCATATTTCAGCTGAAGAAATTTCAGATATTTTGAGTGCAGCCTCCGAAAGTGATAGAAATGCAATCCTTACATTAAATTTAATTAGCCTACCACAAGCCAAAAGAATACAATTGATTGCCGACTTTAAAACTGAAACATTTTGGAATATGCTTATGCAATACAAATGGTTTCACCAATATTACAGAACAATTTACCCTTTAGAAGTAAGATAAACAATATGCCAGTAAAATATACACTGTTGAAAGACAAGCTATTTTAAACATAAGAGGGGATGAAACAATAAAAACAATCTGATTAATCAACGCTTTATAAAAAATTATCCACAGTACTCTAAAAGTTACAAGGATGCTAATAAAGATTAATCGCCCAAAAAGCAAAAAAAGCCACCGCAAGTGAGAATATATATTCAAAAGTCTTGCAGTGGCTTTTATAGCTTTTTGATAATAGGCAGAGCGGTCACAGTACATTGTTTTTTGCTGATTGTGGAAGTGCTGAGAAATTTTGAAAGAAAAAACAATGAACTGTGAAGAGTTGATTGCTCCGCAATATTTTAGATTAGATTTTGTAATTCCCCGATAAAAATAAAGTTAATATGCCTTTTTTATGTATATTTGTTGTCTACAACCAACAAGTTTACTAATCTTATAACTAATCAATTATGGCAAGCACTTCTGAAACTGGTCACGCCAAAAATGTGACAAACCTCGAAAGTCTAATTACTTCAATTATCGCTTTAGGAACAACCTACAATCCGTCAAGAGACAGCATCAAACTGACTGCATTACAAACCCTGCTTAATGCGTCCAAAGAGTCTCTGAATACAGTAAACATTGCACAAGCCGCATATTCAAACGCAGTTGCTGCACGTAAAGTCGCATTTCAACCTTTTAGTCAGTTGATTACTCGGGTCTACAACTCACTTAAAGCAACTGACACAACAACACAAGTAGACCAAAGCGCACGAACTATAGTCCGAAAGCTACAAGGAAGAAGAGCAAGTGTCAAGATTACAGAAGAAGAAAAGAAAGCATTAGAAGCCGAGGGAAAAGAAGTAAATCAAATATCAGCTTCTCAAATGAGTTTCGACAATCGTATAGAGAACTTTGACAAGCTTATTATGCTACTCTCAAGTGTTCCTTTATACAACCCAAACGAAGAAGAACTCAAGATTGAAACATTAAAAGCACTCTACAGTCAACTAAAAGAAAAGAATACAGAAGTGATCTTGCCAATCGTTCAGCTAAGTAACTCCCGTATCACTCGAAACAAAATCCTCTATAAAGAAAACACAGGCTTAGTTGATATAGCTCTAGACAGCAAAACATATATTAAATCTGTCTTTGGTGCAACAAGCCCCCAATATAAGCAAGTATCAAGGCTATATTTTAAAAATAGAGAGTAAGAAAAGAAAAATATAATCCTATAAAGTAAAACAGTAAGCGTCTAAGTTGTATTAGACACCGTCTATAGTAAATCGACTTCAGACTATTATGTAATTGCTTACGGATAAAGTGTAATAAGCTTCGGCAAAGTTGTAATAGCCTCCGGCTAAACTGTATTTATGTCCGACTAAAATATAATGACCTTTGGCTAAAATGTAATGACTTCCGACTAAAATGAAACAGACTCGGACTATTATAAAACGAAGAACAACTATACACAACCAACGGCCATGCTGCTAACACACGCCTATGTTCATTGGCTGGCTGACGTGCAATTAGCAGGTTTTGCTCCCGCATTCACTTTGTCGTTCCACGACAGCGAATGCTCCCGCAAGCCGCCAAATGCCCATAGCCTCGGTCGTTAGCGGTAATTTTAAAAAACAAAAAAAATGAGAACCAAACTTTGTATTGCTTTCATATTTATTTTTACGACTGTAGTTTACGGACAGAATATTTCGAATATGACGGTTGACAGCGATACAAGTTTCTGGTTAAACAGACAAGACTTTTTACTGAAAAGGCTCAAAAAAATAAAACCATTTGAAACAAAACAAAACTATCACTTTAGATTATTCTATCACGGTCAATTAATTTCTAATTCTATTGACTTATGGCAAGATGAAGACTCAACTCTTAGTATTGAGGCTGTATTTTATACAAACGAAATAGTTCCTAGTGGAGAACTACCAACCAATAGATTATATTCAGAGAAAGTATCTTTTGAATCCTCAAAAGCTATTGAAGCACTTAAAATAATCAGAAAGAATAAAATTGAATCTATTCCAACTGATAAGCAGATTAAGGGTTGGTCGAAAGGATTTGATGGCGTAGAATTTATAATTGAAACTTTAAGAGACAAAAATTATAGCTTCAAGCAGTATTGGACACCAAGTGCACAGGATTCCATTTTTGAAGCACATGTCTTAAAGAATTTCACAAATGAACTTTGGACTTTATTAAACATAAACAGACTCGAAAATGAATTTAAAGCAAGAATTCCTTTTGAATGCTATAACTCGGGGGGACCAACAACAGCTTGCAGAATATTAACTCGAAAGGAAAAAAGACATTATAAACAGGAAAGAAAAAACTACCGCTAACACACACCTATGGGTCATTGGCTAGCTGACGTGCAATTAGCAGGTTTTGCTCCCGCATTCACTTTGTCGTTCCACGACAGCGAACGCTCCCGCAAACCGCCAAATGCCCATAGCCTCGGTCGTTATCGGCAAGTGTAAAAAAGGCTTACTGAACAAAATATATGTGATTTTAAATTTCTTCTGACCCTATAATTAGAGGAAATTGACACAAAAATTATTGAAAATATTATTTTGAAATAAAGAAAGCACTAATTTAATTAGTCTAAACTATGAAGTTATATTTTTCTTTTTACGTAACAATAGGTTTACTCTTTTTCCTTTTTACTTCGTGTAAAGATGCTGAACCAATTCCGAAAGATGTGAAAATTGTCAGTGTTTATCCCGAATATATTACTACACATCCACGGGATGCTCAAAGATTAAAGGTTTCAGTTAAAGTCAATAATATTCCTCAGGATTCCTTTAAAGTAATATGGAGTTCAACCAACCTTAAAATTGCAAAAGTAAATGAGATAGGAGAAGTAACATTTATCGCAGCTGGAAATGCGAGTATTATCGGTATCGTTAATGAAAAAGATACCGTAAAATGCGAGGTTAATGTTACAGATGAAAATGATTATAAATTCCGAGTATTTTTAAAAGACAAGGGAATTTCCGGCTATTCAATAAACAGGGCAGAAGAGTTCCTTTCATCTAAAGCCATAGCCAGAAGAAATAAGTTTAACATTCCTGTCAATGAAACGGATTTGCCAATCTCCTCCGATTATATAATGCAAATTGAAAATACCGGGGTAGTAGTGATAGCTAAAAGTAAATGGTTGCATACAGTAACGGTGAGTAGTTCAGATATTTACATAGCAGATAAAATCAAAGAATTGCCTTTTGTAAAAGATGTGGTTATGGTTGGACAAGCAATCAGAAACACACAAAAACTGGATAAATTTAGGATTGAAAACAACCCGAATTATAAAGCCGTATTTAATAAAAGCGATATAGATACTACCTATTATGGATATGCATGGAATAATATCAAAGTAAATAATGGACAAGCATTGCATGACCTGGGATTCAAAGGGAACGGAATAGATATCGCAGATATTGATGACGGTTTTTTTAATATAAGAACCAATACTTCTCTGGATAATATTAAAATAAAAGGTGCTAAATCTTTTATTTATGAAGACAAAAATCCATATGTTGAAAATCATGGTATTTGGGTTCTGTCATGCATGGCTGCAAACAAACCCGGTTATTTTGTTGGTACAGCTCCAGATGCAAATTACTGGCTTTTACGTACTGAGGTTGTTTCCTCTGAGTACCCGGTTGAAGAAGATTATTGGGTTGCAGCCATCGAATTTGCAGATAGTGCAGGAGTAGACATTGTAAATTCATCGTTATCTTATTATTATCATGACGGAAATACCTTTCAATATAAATGGGAAGACATGGATGGCAAAACTGCAATGGCGACTCAGGGTGCCAATATTGCATTTGAGAAAGGTATTTTTATTGTCAATTGTGCGGGCAATTCCTCAAGTTGGGTAGGGTCACCAGCTGATTCCCCGAATGTACTTACTGTTGGTGCAATAAATAAATCGGGTGTTATAGCTGATTTTTCTTCTTTTGGTATGACTGTGGATGGACGAATTAAACCTGATGTCGTTGCAATGGGTGGCTACCCAACTGCGGTTATAAGTATTTATAATGATTATGAATTTAGATTTGGAACTTCTTATTCAAGTCCAATCATTTGCGGCTTAGTTGCATGTTTATGGCAAGCTTATCCAAACTTAACAAACAAACAGTTACTGGAGATTATCCGTAAATCAGCGGACAGATATAATAATACGGTATTACCATATGGTTACGGTATTCCCGACATGCAAAAAGCTATGAAATTAGCTCAGCAATTAGAGGCTGGATTTTAGTAACTTTTTAAAAAAACTATTTCATGAATCAAAGAATACAAGAAAAAGATGAATTCATAACTATACATTAAATACTCTAAAATTGAAAAACTAAGAGAAAAACACCATGCTGCCAACACACGCCTCGTATGTTCATTGACTGGCTGACGTGCATTCCGGCAGTTTTGTTCCCGCATTCACTTTGTCGTTCCACGACAGCGAATGCTCCCGCAAACCGCCAATGCCCATAGCCTCCGTCGGTTAGAGGTTATTGTAAAAAAAGGAAAACAGACAGCAGAAATGAAAAATGCAATTATAATTGGAGCAACTTCTGGAATAGGAAAAGAACTCGCAAGATTACTTATTGATGACGGATTTAAAGTTGGAATAACTGGCAGACGAACGGAATTACTTGAAAGTTTGAAATCGGAAAATCCTGACTCATATTTCATAAAGACTTTTGACGTGAAAGATACAAAAGTAGCGGAAGATAAATTAGAAGAACTAACTTCTGAACTTGGCGGACTTGACTTACTTATTTTGAGTTCAGGAACAGGTGACATTAATGATAAATTAGACTTTGAAATTGAAATTCGTACAATTGAAACAAATGTAGTTGGATGGACTTTTATTTCTGACTGGGCTTTTAAATTTTTTGAAAAACAGAAACATGGACATTTGACTGCAATAAGTTCTATCGGTGGACTTCGTGGAAACAGACAATCCACCTCTTATAATGCGACAAAAGCATATCAAATAAATTATCTGGAAGGATTAAGACAGAAAGCAACTAAACTCAAAGAACAAATATACATTACAGATATTCGCCCAGGACTTGTCAATACGGAAATGGCAAAAGGTGAAGGACTTTTTTGGGTAATGCCTGTTGAAAAGACTGCTCTACAAATTTATGAAGCAATCAAAAAGAAAAAGAAAATTGCGTATGTAACAAAACGTTGGAAACTAATTGCGGTGATTATAAAACGAATTCCAAGACGATTCTATGACAGAATGTAACGAAAAGAAAACAACAAACCGCTAGCACACACCTATGTTCATTGGCTGGCTGACGTGCATTCAGCAGGTTTTGCTCCCACCTATCCCCTCCCCAATTCCAGATTCAGAACAAAAATTAATTTTTAGTTGTTTCATTTCAAAATAATTTAATTTTGAAATGATATGAGAAAGCTTGTATTCTTTATGCATACATCGCTTGATAGCTTTGTGGCAGGACCTAATGGAGAAATGAACTGGATAAAAGTGGATGAAGCTATTTTTGACTTTGTGGGCACCATGACCGACCAGGCTGACACGGCTTTATATGGACGTGTTACTTATGAAATGATGGAGAGCTATTGGCCAACTGCCGCTGATAAACCAACTGCCACGAAACACGATATTGAACACTCCCAATGGTACAATAAAGTTTCGAAGATTGTTTTATCCAGAACCATTAAAGAAACCGGACAACGTAACACCAAGGTTATCAGCGAAAATATTTCAGAAAACATCAATAGATTAAAACAGCAGGATGGAAAAAATATTATAATCTTCGGAAGCCCATCGGCATCAAACTCGCTGTTGAAAATGGGTGTGGTTGATGAATTCTGGATTTTTGTAAATCCTGTTTTGTTAGGTCAAGGTATGCCATTGTTTAAGGACATAACTGAGAGTGTTCTATTGACTCTGATAGAAACCAGAACGTTTGATAACGGCGTAATAGCGCTTCATTACGCTAAATTATGAATGAAATAATATCACTAAAGCAATTTTAAAACTATATAATATGAAAAAAGAAAAAGTATTTTTTTGGACAGCGACAATATTCATCGCTTTATTTGAAGGTCTGATGCCTGCATTAACTTGGCAATCGGAATTGGCAAAAGAAGGAATCAGGCACTTGGGATATCCCGAATATTTTGGAAATGCATTGGTAGTTTGTAAAATTCTGGGCGTACTGGCACTGATTATTCCGCAAGTTCCCAAACGGATAAAAGAATGGGCTTATGCAGGCTTTGCTTTTGATTTCATTTTTGCCACTATCAGCCACGGAGCTGTTGACGGTATCAATGGATTAACTTTTTTCCCATTGATTATATTAGGAATACTGGCGGTTTCATACATTTACTATCACAAGTTAAACGCTGATACTAAGTAAATCCGTATTGCATTTATAAGTATGCATGAGTAGTTCAAAGGATTAGATGTGGATAATAATGATTATATTTGTCAGGCCATTACACAGACCTTTATGGTTTGCTCTGAGTTCCGGTAAGCGGGACTACACCGGAAGCTGAATCTAAAATCACACAATATATTAATCTTTTATCAGCATGAGAAAAACAACATTTTTATCAGCTGCTATGCTACTCCTGCCTGTATTCAATTATGCATCAGCCCAGGATTTGAAACTCAATGATCTCGAGTATTTCGAGACGCAGGGAGTCAATGTTCTAGCATACAGCAACATTTTCAGTGGAGGCTTTAACGATGAGAAGAATGCCGGCATCGAATTGATTCACCATGGCGTAAGAACAGCACAAGGCGGTGCAGTGAGGCTTTCCAACACTCCCGAGCAATGGGATTTGGTGCCAGTAGTTTCGAACCGAAAGGTTGACAAAGCCTCTAACTCTATAGAGGCCGCCCTACGGTACAAAGATTTCGACTTTGATTCGCGCGTGGTGGTTACCGCCAAAGGAAAAGCGGTAGAAATAGCGGTTTACCTTGATAAGCCTGTTCCGAAATCCCTCGAAGGTAAAGCCGGATTTAATCTGGAATTTCTACCCTCGCAATACTGGGCTAAGACTTATTTAATGGATGGTCGCTTCAATCGTTTTCCCCGCTATGCGGTAAGTAATACCGTTTCAAAGCCTAACAGTGAAAAGGTCAAACAATACAAAGGATATGTAACCGCCGACGACAGAGGCACCGGTAAATTTGTCGATCCGCTTCCACTCGAAACCGGTCATACCTTACTCCTTGCACCCGATGAACCCAGTCGTTTGGTGAAAATTACCTCGTCGGATGCCGATCTTATGCTTTTCGACGGCCGCATGCTGGCGCAAAACGGCTGGTTTGTAGTCCGCAGTTTACTTCCTACAGGTAAAACAGGCAAGGTTTTGACTTGGACTGTTGAGCCTAATGCCATCAAGGGTTGGATACGCGAACCCAATATTGGCTTATCGCAGGTGGGTTACATTCCATCGCAACCAAAAGTATCGGTTATCGAACTCGATAAGAACGATAAACCGCTTGCAAAGGCATCGTTGTATAAAATAGACGAAAAAGGAACTGCTTCTGAGGTATTTAGCGGCAATGTGGTATCGTGGGGTAACTATTATAAATACCACTATGTGAAATTCGATTTTTCGTCCGTAAAGACTCCGGGCATTTACTATATTCAGTATGGCAACACTAAAACCAATAATTTTTTAATTGACAACAGTGTTTATAATTGGATAACTGATGCAACCAGCGATGTGTGGATTCCAATACACATGGACCATATGTATGTAAAAGAAGGTTACAGGGTATGGCACGGCGAACCTTTCAAGGATGGCTATCTTCAGGCTCCGCCCAACACCGATCACTTCGACATGCATTCTCAGGGTCCTACCACCGACACCAAGTATAAAGCACTGGAACTGATTCCCGGATTAAACGTAGGCGGCTTTTTCGATGCAGGCGATTTTGATATCGAAACAGGATCGAATATTAGCGTCGTAGAAAATTTTGTACAGACATGGGAATATTTCAAACCCATGCGCGATGAGACTTTCGTGGATGAGCAACACCGTTATGTCGATCTTCATCGTCCGGATGGCACGCCCGATGTGTTGCAGTTTATCGAACACGGAACATTGAACCTGGTAGCTCAGGCAGAAAAGATCGGGCACATGGCACAAACACTCTCTAATTCAGTGCTCGATAATTACCATCACCTTGGCGATGCAGCCTCTTTAACAGACAATCTTCCTTATAATCCGAATCTCGGTCCTTACGAAATAGCCCCGGACGGTCGCTCGAGTGGTGTGAAGGATGATATGTGGGCATTTACAAGCCGGAATCCACAGCTTGATCTTCAGGCAGCAACTATGTTTGCCGCGGCAAGTCGCGCATTGAAAGGGTATAACGACGATCTGTCGGCAAGGGCGTTGCAACAGTCGAAACGGTTGCAGAAAGAGGCGACGGAATTACTTGCCAAACAGCCGAATAATGGTATGCGCAGAGGAGGTTTCGGATCGGCGGATGTTGCCACAAATCTTCAGCTATATATTGCAACCGGAGAGAAACAGTACAACGATAAATTTCAGGAACTTTTATGGCCGGTTCTTGATCGTAGCGTAACGTTTGGTCTGCTCACAGCATTGGATGCTATACCACACATGGATGCAGCCTATAAAGACAAGCTCCGACCCTACGTTGTAAAGTATAACGAATACATCAAAGGACTTGAAAAACAAAACCCTTATGGAGTGCCTATCGGTTTGGGCAACTGGGCTGGTAATGGAGCTTTATTGAGTTTTGGAACCACTGTTTGCTTTGCCAACAAGTATTTCCCTGATATTGTGGATAACAGCAATATTTACAAGGTGTCCAGCTGGTTGTTTGGCTGCCATCCATACCACAACTATTCATTTGTGGCAACAGTGGGTGCCACGCGTCCTAAAGCCGTATTTTATGGCAACAACAGAGCTGATTTTTCAGCTATTCCGGGCAATGTAGCTCCGGGTGTATTATTCAGGAATCCCGACCACTTTGAAAACTATGACGACTGGCCATTTTTGTGGGGAGAAAATGAAGGCACAATTGCCGGAAATACCAGTTATTTAATTTTTGGATCGGTTTTCAAAAATCTGGCAAAATAAGAGGTTTATACAAAAAGGAAAGCAGTTGCTTTCCTTTTTGTTATTCCAACAAATAAATACGCTGGGAGTCTAAAAAAATGCAATCTTGATTATTTAATCCCATTGATAGAGTATTAAGCCTTATTCATTGATTTTTTTTGTGACACAATATTCAACAATATACTTTTGCAGCATAAACAATTAAAAACATTCAAAAATGAAGAAGTCAATTATTATTTCGCTGCATGTTGCATTCTGGTTTATCACTATCTTTAATAAAATTTTCACCCCGTTTATTCTGACTCGTTTTATACCAACAGATTGGGCGCATGCATACATGTTTGTGTCTTATTATCCACCACTATTCTTCTATCTTTTCTATTTTTCTATCTTTTTTATTTTGAAAAATAAAAAGATACTACTTTATTCTGTATTATTAATTCCAACAACAGTTTTTGTGTTATACTGTATTGATAATCATACGTTGGCTTATTCAATTGTGTTCCTTTCCAACTTTGTTGCTTATGGTATAACGGGTAGTTTATTCCGTTTTTTTGTGGATTGGCTTAATAAGGATAAGATTCAACTCCAACTCTCGCGTCAGAATCTACAAAGTGAATTAGCATTACTTCGCACGCAAATTAATCCTCACTTCTTATTTAATTCGCTGCATAACATTGACACATTGATTCTTGTAAATCCAGAGAAAGCCTCGGATTCATTGATCAAACTTTCGGATTTGATGCGCTATACGCTTTATGATGCTGATACGGAATTTATAGAATTATCAAAAGAAATAGATTATATCAACAAATACATCAATCTCCAGGAACTAAGGTTGACAAACAAAAACCTGATTACATTTACAGTTGATGGATCTGTTGAAAGCGTTAAAGTTGCTCCCATGCTTTTTATATCCTTTATCGAAAATGCATTCAAACACGCAACCGATAAAGATGCAGAAGCAGGAATCTCTATTCAATTCAAGATCACTGAACACCGTATTATATTTAATGTAACTAATGCATTTGATGCAACTAAAAACAGGGTGAAAGATGAAACAAGTGGGATTGGGTTGGAGAATGTGAAGCGCAGGCTTGAATTAATATATCCTAACACTCACAAACTTGATATTTCGACTACAGGAAACCAATATAAAGTAGAACTAACAATTGACAGATAAAATGCAAATAAAATGTATTGTAATTGATGATGAGCCTCTGGCAATAGAAAAGCTATCCATTTATATTTCAAAAATTTCGTGGCTGCAACACGAAGCGTCATTTAGCAATGCTATCGATGCATTAAACTATCTGAAAACGCATGATATTGATTTGATATTTCTGGATATACAAATGGATGAATTTTCGGGAATACAGTTTTTGAAATCGTTGAAAACTTCCCAAAAGGTTATTATTACTTCGGCCTATACAGAATATGCAATAAAAGGATATGAATTTGACGTAACTGATTTCCTTTTAAAGCCATTTGGCTTTGAACGATTTATTGTTGCCATCGACAAGGTGTTTAGTCAATTGGTCGATTCAAAAACCATTAAACGCAGTTATATCTTTATCAAGTCCGGCTATAATATGGAACGGGTCATGTTTGACGAGATATTGTATGTAGAAGGTATGCTTGAATATCTGCAAATTGTAACAACTAAGAACAAGTTGATGACATTGCAAACCTTTAGTAGTATTGAATCAGTACTTCCGCCTAGCAATTTCATACGCGTTCATAAGTCTTTCATTGTAGCCATCGACAAAATAGATATGATAGAGCGGAATATCATAAAAGTAAAAGACAAAAGGATACCTATAGGCGTAAGCTATAAGGATACATTCGACAAGTTGTTAATCAGCCTACAAGGCACACCTAAATAAAAGCGAAATATTAAATACTACAAAGTTAGACTTTCATTTGAGATTATGTTTACGCACTCTTCTGGGTGGGCTGTATAAGGGAATTCCATTCTGAAACACATACAGAAAATACTCTTTATCGCATTAGAATAAACAAGTTCAGGATTTCTATGCATTGAATCATAATTCGATAGTTTTCACAATAAAACCGTATTATCGTTTCCGGAATTACTACCGGAAACGATAATATTCCACATGGAAAACGAATTATTTCTGATATGTTTTAGCTATTTTTGCAAAAGTAAAACGATCCTGAATATATCGCTATGGAAAATACCTCTCCTTATTATCAACTTGCTCATGATTTTGCGTTGTTTACAAACCGTTCGATTTTCCTGACAGGGAAAGCCGGAACCGGAAAAACAACCTTCCTGCACAATCTGAAAAAAGAAACTCAAAAACAAATAGCGGTAGTGGCTCCCACGGGTGTTGCAGCCATCAACGCGGGTGGAACTACCATGCATTCTTTTTTTCAGCTGCCTTTCACGCCATTTATTCCTACTCCCGAAGGACGCCGAAACCTCATAGAGAAGATGAAAATGCAAGGTAACAGGCGTAAGGTATTGCAAGAGCTGGAGCTGCTGATTATCGACGAAATAAGTATGGTGCGGGCCGATGTACTCGATTCGGTAGATACCATACTGCGCCATGTGCGATATCGCAATAATGAACCTTTCGGAGGTGTACAGGTGATATTTATCGGAGATATGTTTCAACTTTCGCCCGTTGCATCGGACGATGAATGGCGCATGCTGAGTCAGTATTATTCCAGTCCTTATTTTTTTCACAGTCAGGCCATCATGCAGCAGCAGCCGGTTTACATCGAACTGGACAAAATCTTCCGTCAGACAAACGGCGACTTTATCAGAATATTAAACGAAGTGCGCAATAACTGCATGTCTGATGCCAGCCTGAAATTGCTTCTGAGTCGCTATAATCCATTGTTTGTACCACCTGCCGATGATACTTACATAACGCTAACTACGCACAACTACAAAGCCGACCAGATAAATGCCGAAGAACTAAGCAAGATAAAAGGCAGAATTCATACCTTCGAGGCAACTATTGAAGGCGAATACCCGGACAAAAGCTATCCCACGGAAAAATTACTGGAACTGAAGATTGGTGCCAAAGTCATGTTTCTGAAAAACGATACGGAAACACCCCGACGTTTTTTTAATGGAAAAATTGGAGTAGTAGAGAGCGTAAGCGATGATTTTATAGAAATCAAATGCCCCGATGATGTTGATAGCATTGAGCTGAGAAAAGCAGTATGGGAAAACATTCGTTACAGCACCAACCCCGTTACCAAGCAAATAGAAGAGCACGAGTTGGGTAAATTCATCCAATATCCCCTCCGACTGGCGTGGGCTATCACCATTCACAAAAGTCAGGGATTGACGTTTGACAAGGCTGTAATCGATGCCGGAGCTGCTTTTGCGTCGGGTCAGGTTTACGTGGCGCTCAGTCGTTGCCGGTCGTTAGAAGGCATGGTGTTACTCAGCAAGATAAACCCGAACAGCATACAAAATGATCGTCAGATAGTAGAGCACGAACGGAATAAAATACCGGTTGAAGAACTTGAAATACAGCTTAATGCGTCTATAAATATGTATCGGAACTTTATCCTGATGCAACTTTTCGATTTTAAAAATGCTGTCGGACAGATTTCCCGTATTATCAAAGAAACCACCGAAGTGCAATCTTCTTTCAACGAAGAAACAGCAGATTACCTCAATGATTTGCTTCGTCAGACACAAATACTTCAAGAGGTTGCGTGGAAGTTTCAAAATCAGCTGGTGGCAATCATGGATCAATATCCGGTGGACGAAGAACATTTGCAAAGTCGCATTACGGCTGCCATAGGTTTTTTCATTCCGAAAATGAATAATGTGCAGGAAACTTTGCGCCAATCGCCTGCCGTGACGGACAGCAAGCTGCACGCTGCCGATTACAATGATGGGATTCAGATGCTTTTTTCCAATATCGCTCAAAAAAGCTATTTACAGAAAGGTTTGAAGATGCGGTTTACGGTAGAAGATTACTTTACACTGAAGAACACATTTATTTTACCTGAATTTAGCGTAAATGCTTATGCTAAAACCAGTTCAAAACAGAAACTCACAACGCGACAACCAGAGTTGTACCGAAAGTTAATGCTACTTCGCAATCATATTTGTGAACCGAATGATTTACCCATTTACCTCGTGGCCGGAAGTCAGACACTAAATGAAATGTCGGACTATTTACCCCAAACGGAGAAAGACCTGCTCAGAATAAATGGATTCGGACCTACAAAAGTAGAGAAATATGGCAAGGCTTTTTTAGAAGTAATAACTGCTTACTGCAAAGAAAACAATTTGTCGTCGCTTATGGACGAAAAAGAAAAACCCAAAGAAAAGAAAGAGAAAAAACCGGTGGGTGAAACTATGCGTATGTCTCTGGCAATGTACAAAGAAGGCAAAACAATTGATGAAATAGCTTTTACCCGCAATTTAAATAAAACCACCATTGTAAGCCATTTGGAAAAATACGTTATCAGTGGCGAACTGGATATAAATGATTTCATTAGTGCCGAAAAACGCGAAAAAGCCTCGGAACTTATTCGCAAAGGCACCGAAACGGGTTCTATCTACGAAATGTTTAATGTGTTTTTGAATTATACCGAGGTGAAAATGTTTATGGCCTGGCTAAGGAGTGGAAAGAAATAACTTTTTCCTATCTTTGGCGTTTGAAATTTATCTGATAATAACCTATTCATAAATACAACGACTCAATGATTTCAACATTCTTAAAGAAATATGCCAATCATGGAATAACTCGTTTTATAAAGTACGGGCTGGTTGGCTGTTTGGGCTTATTGGTCGATATGGCAGTATTTTACGTTATGAATAAAAAACTTGGAATAAATTATGTAATTTCCAACATAACAAGCTCATCGCTGGCGGTAGTACATAATTTTATTCTGAACAGCTATTTCACGTTCAATGTAAAAGATAAAAAACTGAGGCGATTTCTGGCATTTTATGCTATAGCCCTTGTAGGTATGGCTGTCAGTACTGGTTTGCTGATACTATTTATCGACCTGTTGAAACTAGACAGTATGATTTCTAAACTAATATCAATAATTATTGTTGCATTGCTACAGTATTTCTTCAATAATAAACTAACTTTTAGAACCAAAAAATCTGAATAGATAATGGATACACTTTCAGTTATTGTACCCTGTTACAACGAAGAAGCGGTGATTGCCGAATCGTATAGCCGACTTAAAAAAGTATTGGATAGTATCAAAACGCATAAAACCGAAATAATTTTTATCAACGATGGTAGCAAAGATCGCACAGCCGAAATGCTGACTGCCATTGCGGGTGCCGATAAACAAGTGAAAGTGCTGCATTTTTCCCGCAATTTTGGTCATCAACCGGCTGTAACTGCCGGAATACACTTTTGCGAGTCCGATTTGGCGGTTATTATTGATGCCGACCTGCAAGATCCACCCGAACTGATACCGGACCTGCTGGCAACACAAGCGAAAGAGCAAGCAAACGTAGTGTATTGCGTCAGAGACGAACGAAAAGGCGAAAGTATATTCAAGAAACTTTCGGCTCGCATCTTTTACCGTTCAATGAACTACTTGTCGGAGGTGAATTTTCCACTCGATACGGGAGATTTTCGATTAATAGACAAGCAGGTAATGGATGAATTCAAGAAGTTTCGCGAAAAAGGCAAATACATTCGCGGTATAATCAGTTGGATTGGTTTTAAGCAGGTTCCATTCCTTTATCAGAGACAAGCTCGTTTTGCCGGCGAAACAAAGTACCCGCTGAGTAAGATGATTCAGTTTGCATCAACAGCTATGCTGTATTTTTCTAAAAAGCCTTTGAAACTAGCTACCGGACTAGGCTTTATCACCGTGATGATTGGTATTGTGTATGCACTTTATACGCTTATAGGTAAAATAGTTGGTTATACACATGCGCTTTCCGGATGGAGTTCGCTCATTATCCTGATTGTGTTCTTTGGTGGTGTACAGCTCCTTACAGTGGGTGTACTGGGACAATATATCGGAATTCTTTTTGATGAAGTAAAGGACAGACCAGAGTATATTATCGACAGAAAAGATAATTGTTAAGTTTATAATTGAGATTAATAACCGGATAATAATAATTTAAAAATTTGAAGTTATGAATAGAAAATTAAGAATCAATTGGCAAACAATCAGAGTTACGACTGCCGTATTGTTGCTTGCGTCAATATCAGTAATAAAACTACAGGCTCAAACATCCAAAATGGAACCAACTGAAACAAAAGAAATCGTAAAGGGAATTTATTCAATAAAAGACTCGTTTGTAAACCTGTTTATCATACAGGATGGTGATGGTTATATCGTAATAGATGCCGGAACCAATATCGGTGCTATAACTCAGGAACTTGCGAAATTGAAAATAAATACAGACAAAGTAACTGCATTGTTTCTCACACATTCGCATCCCGATCATGTGGCGGCTGTGGCTTTATTTAAAATTGCAACTATTTACCTATCCAATACAGAATTACCGACAGTGGCTACTGAAAAGTCCCTGTATCTGACACTCAATAAGACCGAATACAAGAACAAGTATGTGTTATTGAACGATCAGCAAGTAGTGCGGACAAAGAGTTTGAGCGTTAAAGCCATTCAAACTCCCGGACATACACCCGGTTCAATTTCTTATTTAGTCAATGATAAATATCTGTTTGTAGGTGACGCATTTAGTTTGGTGAACGGAAAAGTAGCCAAGCCCAACGAAGCCTATACAAAAGACATGAAATCGGCTATAGCCTCTTTTGACAAAATAAATAAGCTTCCTAAAGCTGAATATCTTTTTACAGCTCATACAGGTTACAGCAGCGACTACAAAAATGCCGTTAATACCCAATTAAAGTAAAAATTAATAGCTGAGTTTTTGCAACACAATATAAAGCATTGATAGTCTAAATGAACTATCAATGCTTTTTTTTTGGGGAATATGAACAAAATAAGGTGAATGAACGTTCATTAATAAAATATTTTACCTATTTTTGCTGCGGAAATAAATCAGAACTAAAAATCAGGTTATGAAAGAAAAAGTCAGTGATAAATATTCAGCCTTGCTTCAGGCAACGCTTACCCTAGTGAACAACCGTGGATTTCATGATGCTCCTATGTCAAAAATAGCTAAACTGGCCGGAGTTTCACCGGCAACCATTTACCTGTATTTTGAGAATAAGCAGGACTTAATCAACAAACTTTATATAGAAGTTAAAGCTTCTTTTTGTAGTCACGCCTTTCAGGGATATGATGCTGAATTGCCTGTGAAAAAAGGATTTGACATAATCTGGCATAATATAGCAGACTATAAACTGAACAAAGTGGAGGAATCAATGTTCTTATCACAGTGCGATAATACTCCTATGATAGATGGTGAAAGCATACAAGAGGGATTGAAGCATTTACAACCTTTGCTTGATCTTTGGGAACGTGGCAAAAAGGAAGGTATTATCAAACCTATATCTCCCTATTTACTCTATGCTTACACTATATATCCTTTATCATTTTTGTTGGCTATGCATGTAAAAAGCCTTTGTGAAATAACTGGAAATGATCGCGAACAAGCCTTTCTGGCAGCATGGAATTCCATTAAAGTGTGATTTTTTTATCCAATTTAAAGAATGAACGTTCATTATTTATGGTTTGATACCGGTAGTAATAAAAGAAATAAAAAGCGATGAATAAAACAATTATTTTAGACAAACGACCTGTTGGGAAACCACAGCTTACTGATTTTAAATTTATTGAAGACGAGAAACCTCAACCTGGAGCAAACGAGATTCTACTAAAAGCTAGCTATGTTTCCGTTGATCCGTATTTGCGGGGCAGAATGAGTGATGCTAAATCGTACTCCGCTCCTTTCGAACTGCAAAAACCGATAAGTTCGGGCGTAGTAGCTGAAGTGGTTGAATCGAATCTGGCCAGTTTCAGCAAAGGTGATTATGTATCGGGACTCCTTGAATGGAAAGAATATCAAAAATCGGATGGTAAAGGTCTACTAA
>Ga0302286_10000906_pt1 | contig 22952 bp, 18 predicted proteins | sample III_Fen_E2_3_FD_198765 | JGI IMG/M metagenome (GOLD analysis project Ga0302286, IMG submission 198765) | Peat permafrost microbial communities from Stordalen Mire near Abisko, Sweden - III_Fen_E2_3 | ecosystem: Environmental > Terrestrial > Soil > Wetlands > Permafrost | place: Sweden: Abisko...
AAATGAATTGGCGTTTATTTTCTACTAATATATTGAATATCAATATAATGCACAACTTTTTTAATGATATTTTATTAACTTTTTTCAATCGCACAACGGGTTAAAATATAGTATTTCTATTCTCCCACGATGATCCTATCCTACCAGGTCAGCTGCAAGTTCACAAAAGCTGATAGCCATCAGTGGAGCTTTGAATTGAATTGGCGAAGTGTCTCCGTCATGAAAGAAAAGGAAAATGAACAACTGGACTACAACAGCAAAATACCCGCAAGCCGGGTGTTTCAGCTTTGTTGACAGGAAATCGCCCGCAATCCGCCTCTATGGGTAGCTGAGGGCTGTTAAGGGCAAGTTTAAGAGAACGAAACCGTTGTAATTATGGCAACAAAAACAAAGCTTAAAATAATTGATAACACAAGTATTCGTGCAGAGATTGACGACCTTTATGAGCAAACAAGCCAGATTAATTTAGCCAAATGGGCGATAAAATGTGCAATGCACATTCTGTCATTAACCGAATTTGAGAAAATCGATATGACCTCAATTGACAATGGATTGAAAATAAATGAACTTTGGCAAACAGGAAACGCCTCTGTCCATGAGATCAGACAAGCCGGGTTCAAAATACATAAAGAAGCTCAACAATGTAAATCTGAAATAACAAAAAATGCAATTCGGACGGTTGGTCAAGCTATCGGGGTTGGACACATGAGAGAACATGCAATGGTCTGTTCAGATTATGCTGTAAAAACAATTCAATTAGCATTTCCAGACCATTTTGACAAAATTACGCAGGAGAGACAATGGCAGCTCAATGAATTAAAAAAGTACAATAAATAATATGACTATACGGTGGTTTTCGAGGTGTATCTTTCCGCTAAGTCCCGGGTACACTGCACCCGCAATCCGCCTCCGGGGTAGCTTCTAACGATATACACAATAAAAAAGCACCTGCACAACTTAATGTGCAGGTGCTTAATTTTTAATGTCGGTTTGGAGGGATTCGAACCCTCGGCCCGCTGATTAAGAGTCAGCTGCTCTACCAACTGAGCTACAAACCGAATCGGCGACAAAAGTAACAGATTGTTTGTCATTTTCAAAAAATCAACTCATTAAATCAGTTTTTATTTGTAATAATGTGGCCTGTAATATAATATGGACGGGTATAATGACGTTTTCCGTCCAGAACCATGAATATGGGATAATCCAGGCATTGTAAACTTGATTTGCAGTCAATGAATTGATATCTTTGTTTGAAAACCAGTAAACAACTATGGAAATCATAAAATATGTACCTGATGGGTTCATAAAATTCATTCTGGTGTTGATGTTCTCATTACTTATCGGTCTGGAACAACGAAGACACCACATGGACGAGAATGAAGATCTTCTCTTTGGAACCGACCGTACCTTTACTTTTATTGGATTGCTTGCCTATGTATTGTTCATAGCTGATCCGATCCGCTACATTCCTTTTTTGATTGGATTTACCCTGATCGGTCTCCTGCTTGGCATTCAGTACCACCACAAGATGGCTCAAAATGCGAAATTTGGATTAACCAGCATTATTCTAGCCCTCCTGACTTATTGTATCCCCATTTTGGTATTCACTCAGCCTATCTGGTTGGTCTTGTCATTTATCGTAGCACTTCTCCTGATAGCCGAGCTTAAAAGCAATTTAATTACCCTGTCAAAAAAAACGTCCGAAGAGGATTTCATTACCCTGGCAAAGTTTATTGCCCTTGCCGGTATCATTTTACCGCTTCTGCCTGAAGGTAATATTTCGGCTCAAATATCGGTATCCCCCTATCAGCTTTGGCTGGCGATAGTGGTTGTTTCGGGGATCTCCTATTGCAGCTACTTGCTGAAGAAATTTGTTTTTCCCGACTCGGGAGTTATGCTTACAGGGATACTGGGGGGATTATACAGCAGTACCGCAACCACAATTATTATAGCCCGCAAAGAAAAACTGGGTGAGGCTGGTCCAAAGGCAGTATCAGCCATTATGATTGCCAATGGAATGATGTATTTGCGAATCCTATTTTTATCCTTCATTTTCAATGCCCAGATTGCCATCATGTTGACAATCCCATTTATTGGGATGTTTTTGGTAACCCTGGTTCTGTCTAAAATCTCAAGGACTAAAATTCAGCATCAATCTTCTGAACAAGATCCTGTTATGAATGTTGAACCGAATAGAAACCCACTTGAGTTCAGAACGGCCGCTATTTTTGGCGGACTATTCGTAGTATTTGCATTAGTAACCGATTTTGTACTGAAGAACTATGGAAGCGGCGGGATAACAGGTTTGGCCTTTGTGGTCGGAGTAACGGATGTCGATCCGTTTTTATTAAACCTCCTTCAGCCTAAGACGGGAATTGAACAAATTACCATTGTGTTGGCCATCATCAATGCCACCAATAGTAATAACCTCTTAAAAATGATTTATGCAATATCATTAAGTAACAAAGGTCTCCGTAAGCGTATATTTTTTAATTTCGCAGTTCTTATTGGTGCCGGGGTCCTTTTGTCGATTCTCTTTTTTATACTTTAGCATTTTATTTTTTATAAGCAACGTTTTATAAACTGATGATCATGAAAACAATAAATTATCGCAATATTATTTCACTCATTCTTTTTTCAACTTTGATTTTTACAAGTTGTAAAAAAAGTACGTTACAGACTCCTCTTGTGCCTATCCCGGATGCCACGGTAGTCAATAAATTCATCTGGAATGGAATGCATGACTATTATTTATGGACCAGCCAGGTAACTGCTTTATCGGACGCTAAATACGGGGAGAAAGACACCTTAAACCTGATGCTGAATAAATTTACCGATCCCCAGGCCTTATTTACAAGCCTACTTTATCAATACAACACCATTGACAAATGGTCATTCATGGTAGATAACTCACAGACCATCACCGACTGGATCAGTGGAACATCTAAAACCATGGGGTATGATTTTATGCTCGCTCAAATCGGATCATCAGGTAATTTATTTGGATTTGTACGCTATATTTACAAAGGTTCGCCTGCCGAGGCTGCAGGTATGAAACGTGGCGACATTTTTCTGAAAGTTAACGATCAGCAACTTACCCTGACCAATTACCAGACATTATTGTTTTCAACAGATAGCTACAAGCTCGGTTTTGCCACTATCTCTAACTATCAGGTTATCTCCAATACGAGAGTTGCAAATTTGACTTCTGTGGTGCTGCAGGAAGATCCGATCAATAAAGACACCATTTTTGTATCTAACAATCAGAAAATTGGCTACCTCGTTTATAACGGATTTAATTCTGATTATGACCTACAGCTGAATAATGTCATCAAAACCTTTAAGGATGCCAATATTGATCAAATGGTACTCGATTTACGCTACAATGGCGGTGGATCGGTTCAGAGCAGCCAATATCTTGCCAGCATGATTTATGGGACCGATGCAAGCAAGTTGTTCGCCAAGGCGCAATATAATGCAGGGTTCCAGGCCGCAATTGCTGAACAAAATGGTGCAGCATCACTGAATCTCAATTTTACAAATACTATTGCTTCAACATCAAAAACTTCCTCTGCTCCAATAAACACGCTCAACCTTCAGAAAATTTATATTATTGTTTCCGATAATACGGCCTCTGCAAGTGAATTGTTGATAAACGGTCTTAAACCCTATATGAATGTGAGGTTAGTGGGTATAAATACTGTTGGAAAATATGTTGGCTCGATGACCATTGAAGATTGGATAGATAACAATGGAACTGTGAATCCTAAAGATCCTTATGCCATGCAGCCAATCGTTGTAAAATATGCCAATAAAGATGGGGTCACTGATTTTGTAAATGGATTAACTCCAGACATATTGGCTGAAGAAGACATTGCCAATCTGATGCCATTTGGTGACCCGAACGAAACACTGCTTAGCGCTGCTTTAGCTGACATGAAAGGAATACAGGTTACAAGCAAGCTTCTTAAATCGGCCCAAATTGGGTTGAAGAAAGTTACAGACAGTCATCAATTCAAACCATTTGCAACGGATATGTATATCAATCCTGTTAAGATAAAACATTAGATTCAAATTACATCCATTAGGAAGCAGCATTGAAATTATTTCGAATCACTGCTGCCTCCTAATGTAAATCAACATGTTTTCAATGATTCCTTAAATTAGGATATACTGAAATTGGAACTACAATTAATAAACCGACCTCCAGCTTAAACTATGAAAACCAGATTCATAACCTTATTTACATTTCTATTCCTTTTTTCTCCTTCCCTTTTTTCCCAGGTTCCTGGTATAACTTCCTCCAATTTACCATTGGTAGTAATCAATACCAATGGTCAAAGCATACAGGAAGGAGGAAAAATCGCAGCGAAGATGAAAGTGATCAATAATGGCGTTGGTAAGGTAAACTCACCCTCCGATCCCGGGAATAACTTTGATGGAAATGTTGGAATCGAATACCGGGGGACTCTAAATCCCGGAGAACAGAACCCTTATAATTTCGAAACCAGGGATGCAGTCGGCGCCAATTTGAATGTATCTTTATTGGGAATGCCTGAAGAGAATGACTGGGTACTTCTGGCCAATTACGATGACAAGACCTTTATACGCAACACCCTGGCATTCCAGTTATTCCGAAAAATGAGCCACTATGCGCCACGTACGCAAATGGTCGAAGTCATTATAAATAATGTTTACCAGGGCATTTATTTACTGGCCGAAAAAATCAAACAGGATAAGGGCCGCGTGGATATTGCCAAGCTGACTAACCTGGATATCTCAGGGGATAATCTGACGGGTGGGTATATCTTAAAAATCGACTCATACGATGCAACGAACAGTTGGTTAAGCAATTACACCCCAATCGATCATCCTGAAAAAGCTGTTCATTATGTGTATGATAGTCCTGATCCATCCAAACTGGTTTCACAGCAAAAGACCTATCTGAAAACTGTTGTTAATTCCTTTGAGACTGTACTTTACAGCCCCGGCTTTGCCGATAAAACAACTGGATACCCCGCATGGATAAAGATGAATTCATTTTTGGATTACTTTATTGTCAGTGAGGTTTCCCGAAACATAAATGCTTACAGGAAGAATTGTTTCTATTTCAAGAATAAAGACAGCAATGACACTAAAATACATTCAGGTCCGGTATGGGATTTTAATTCAGCATGGAAAAACATTGTCGATTGCGATCCGTTCAAAGCTACCGATGGATCAGGATGGACTTACAAAATCAATGACTGCGCCACCAATAAAACAAACTCCAACGGCTGGATAGTACGATTGCTTCAGGATCCCGCCTTTGCAGATGCATTGAATGCGAGGTACTTCGAAATGAGGCAATCATACCTGAGTTCACAATACCTGAACAGTTTTATAGATTCGATTCAGAACCACGCCCAGGAAGCCCAGGTAAGACATTATACCAAATGGAACATCTTGTCAGCTTCGGTAGGCACTCCAGAAGTCGATCCACAGCCTGCAACCTATAACGGCCAGGTAACAAAATTCAAGGACTGGATTCAAACGCGTCTTAACTGGCTTGATGGCCATATGTTGGGTACCCACTCGGCCATCGAGAACAGGAATGCTGAAATCAGTTACAGGGTCTTCCCAAATCCAACACATGATGTCTTATACCTGGAATCATCCTCCGAAATTCAAAGGATAGAAATATACAGTAACGAAGGGACCTGTGTAATAACAAAAGCAGGAAATTCAGAATACACAACACAGCTGGATGTTTCGGGGCTTTCGTCAGGGTTCTATATGGTAAGGTTAGCGCTTAAGGGTGGTCATACGGTTAACTCCAAACTGGTTATAAACTAAATAACTGTTTATTTTTCCCGGAGGGAAAGTATATGGGTAAAAAATTGCCAATAAACCTTTCGTTTTGTCCCATACGGGACAAGAGAAATGCATTACTTTATTTCTTCTACCCACATTTTGTTCCTAAAGGAACCATAGAATAAAATTTAGCCAGTTTCTATTATTTTTCATCTTGATGGACAATCTATAGGTTGTTACGGTTCAATTTGCTATTTTAGCATTAAACCAAATAACTAAAACTATGAAAAGGCTAATCACTATTTTACTGACTATTCTAATCTCATTATCGGTTTATTCTCAACAACTTCCATTCAGGCTTGAAGAATTAACCGCTCCCGATTATGTCAAAGCAGTGGAGAAATCGTCAAAGACCTGTATCCTGCCCATTGGGGTAATGGAAAAACATGGACCGCATCTTCCGATTGGGACCGATTTGTACTGTGCCCGTGAATATGCCATTCGGGCTGCCGAAAAGGAGTACACCGTTGTGTTTCCGTGGTATTATTTCAGTCAGATCAACGAGGCCAAACACCAGCCTGGAACTATTGCTTACAGTCCTGAACTCATATGGAAAGCTCTCCAGGAAACACTGGACGAACTCGCCCGAAATGGCTTTGATAAAATAATCATTGTAAATGGTCATGGCGGAAACAATGCCTTCCTGAATTTCTTCGGAATGGCGCAATTGTCTGAAAGGCGCTCTTACAGCCTTTATCTTTTTCAACCCAGTGAAGATCCTGAAGTTTCGAAAAAAGTGGAGGAAATGACTCAGCATGATCCTTATAACGCCCATGCCGGCAATGAGGAATCGTCTGAAATGAAAGCCATTCAGCCTGAATTGGTCCATCTGGACCGTGCAGATCAGCAATCAGGAATTGATCAGGAAAGACTAAAAAACCTGCAGAATGTTTATACAGGAATCTGGTGGTACGCCAAATTTCCGAACCATTACGGAGGCATTGGAACAAAGGCAAATGCAAAAGCGGGTGAATTACTTATCAATTCAACAGTGAGTCAGCTGGTAAAAATGATTCAGGCTGTAAAAAAAGATGAAGTCGTTCCAGCTCTTCAAAAGGAATTTTTCGATAAATCAGAGAATCCACTGAAGACCAAACAATAATTCTCTATGACAGTATGATCAGCCTTGAAACTGGAGAGGAAATTTACAGGAAGAAAATTGCAACCCCGCCAACTGTAATTACAGCGCCTATAATTTCCTTCCAGTTAACTTTTTCATGAAAGAAAAAGATGGCCGGCGGAATGATCAGCACAGGGACTATTGACATGATCGAAGCGGCAACTCCGGCCTGTGTATGCTGAATGGCCAGAAGTGAGAAGGAAACGCCTAAAAACGGGCCAAAAACAGATCCCAGGGCAACTCGCTTCATAGCCGGTTTATGCTGTAACGCTTTCCAGACTTTACCATATCGTTTGGTGAATAAAATGATAATCGCAAAACCAACCATCCCGGTGATGACGCGGATGTGCGAGGCAGCAAATGCATCGTAGTTGCCCATCCCCTTTTTGCTTAGCACCAGCCCGACGCCCTGCCCCACTGCCCCGCCAAAGGCAAGCAGGATACCCTTAATGCTGTAATTGGTGGTTATTTTATGTCCCTTTTTCGTGATGTCTTCATGTTTCTCGCGTTTCAGGATGACAATAGAAATTCCCGTTAGTGTTACAATCATCCCCACCCAGTTCATAGGGCTAAGAACCTCTCCAAGTATGATCCAACTTACAAAGGCTGTGATCGGCGGTGCCAGGGCCATGATAAGCATGGCTATTCGAGCCCCAATGACCACGTAGGATTGGAAAAGGAGTAAATCGCCCATCACAAAACCCACAATACCCGACAAGGCCAGCCAACCCCATTGTTCAGCGCTGGCGTCCATCGGTAAAATCATGTCTCTGCGGAAATAATTGACGACTCCATAGATGAAAAATGCGATTACCAACCGAATTAAATTAACCTGGAGGGATCCAATCTTTTTTCCCGCAGATTCAAATGACATGCTTGTAACCGTCCAGAATGCAGCGGTTAGGAGAGCGGCGATTTCGCCAGTGTAATGAGCCATAGAAGTTTTGTAAAAGAAGGGCGAAGATAAAAAAGAAAGTGCCTAAAGTGAGCTATATTGCCTAAAGTTACGAGTAAAAACTTTAGTCACTTCGAACTTCTTATTCCATATCATTTAAATGTAGATCAAGCGCTTTAACTGAAATCTGAATTTCACGGATTGAAATAGCGAGCGAGAGAATCAATAGTACCAGGGCAATTCCAAAGAGAATTTCGGCCCAGATATGCAAGTTAACGTAAATCAGGAACATACAAATCACACAAAGCAGAAGACTGGAGATCCCCAAAATCTGCATGGTTTTAGTCAGTTGCAACCGTTTCCGTAAATTCTGAATCTGACCAAGAAGAAGTGAATTTGGATTTTCCTTAAATGTAGTATGCAGGTTGCGCACGACCTGCGCATACGCGAGAAACCTGTTGGTATAGGCCAGTAAAATCAGTGAAATAGCCGAAAACAATAAGGCAGGTGTGGTAAGAGTTAACTGTTCCATAAATAGCGTCTAAAGTTGAATCATTTACTATATTCAAATTGACAATTTACAATTTCAGGATACTGTGTCCTAAAATCGTAAATTGTCAATTGTCGAATCGTAAATTGCTTCTGTTATTTCAGCAATCCAGCCATCGTATCTCGTAGCTTTGCTTCACGAATATTGCGTGCAATAATTTTACCGGTTTTGTCAACCAACAGATTGGCAGGTATTGAATTCACCGAATACAATATTACTGCCAGATTTTTCCATTTCTGCAGGTCTGAAACATGTGTCCAGGTGAGCTGATCGTCGGCAATAGCTTTTTCCCACTTTGCCTTGTCATTATCCAGTGAAATCCCTATCACTCCAAATCCTTTAGACTTGTATTGATTAAATGTAGCAACTACATTGGGATTCTCACGCCGGCATGGTCCACACCACGAAGCCCAGAAATCAACCAGCGTATATTGGTTCTTTGCATAGACATCACTTAGTTTTACAGGATTGCCCATCGTATCATTTAATGTAAAATCGGGAGCAATTTGTCCAACTGAAACTAATTTCAATTTGGCAACCCGATCTTTCAGTGTAACAATAAATGGTACTGAATCCAGATTAGGTTTCAATCCTTTGATATATCCTTCCAGAACATCGGCTTCCATTTCATAATATACCCGGCTTAGCAGGTAAGGCGAAACATAGGATGCCGGATTGGCTTTGATATAGTCTGTTTGTTCGTTATCAATTTTACTATACAAACCATCAGACAAGACCATTAAACTGTCTGCTTTGGCTTTATTGCCAGACTTTTCAGCTCCTTTTGACTGGATGGAAAGATCTGATGCCTGTTTGTCCAATATGTCCAGTTTATTCTGAAGGGTCTGATATTCATCCTGGGTCTTTGAACCAGTAACTTTGGCTGTTGTAAGTGAATCCAGTGAACCGTTAATCGTAATGGAAGCATTTTCTATGAAAAATGGCAGCTTATCTTTCCTGGTGCTGACATTAAAATAAAGGACTTCGGGATTTTTAACCACCCCAACAAACTTGCATCCGCCGTTTTTCAGTTCAGTTGAATCAAGATTTACCCATGTGCCTTTGATCCTTTGGCTAAGGTAGGCTTTCCCGTCCCCGGCAGTTAACTTCACATTGACTTTATAGGAAGGCGCCTGATTACAGGCAAAAAACCCAAACATGATCGCAATTAAAATTAAATTTCTCATTGTTGTATTTTAGATTATTGTTTGTATAACAAGTCGATGCAAATTAAAAGAAATAAATCAGAAATATAGATTAATCTGCAACAAAAAAACCGGGACATATGCCCCGGTTCTATTATTAAGATCTAATTTGTTATCTATCTTGAAATCTGATCAATGATCAGTTTATTTCTTTTCGTAGCCTTCCAAATGAACACTCATTACTGATCGACCTGACGGATCGGCATTATTCTTGAAACTGGCATCCCATTCCAAAGCGATTGGAGTGCTGCATGCAATTGAAGGTACAGAAGGTACGCAGCTTGCTGCCGAGTCAGATGGGAAATGTTCAGTGAAAATTGAACGGTAATAATACTCTTCTTTCGATGGAGGTGTATTGATCGGGAACCTGTAATTTGCTGTATTCATTTGCTCATCAGTTACTTTTTCGGCAACCATGGCTTTCAATGAATCGATCCAATTGTATCCAACTCCATCCGAGAATTGCTCCTTTTGGCGCCATACCACACTTTCGGGAAGGTAATCCTCAAATGCCTTACGAACAATCCATTTTTCCATCCGTCCGTTTTTGGCCATCTTTTCTTCGGGATTAATACGCATAGCCACATCCAGAAACTCCTTGTCAAGAAATGGAACCCGGCCTTCAACTCCCCAGGCTGCCAGTGATTTGTTCGCCCGCAAACAATCGTACAAATGAAGTTTGCCAAGTTTGCGAACAGTCTCTTCGTGAAATGCACGTGCATTGGGTGCTTTGTGGAAGTAGAGGTAACCCCCAAAAATCTCATCTGCTCCTTCACCTGACAGCACCATTTTCACACCCATCGACTTGATAACCCGTGATAAAAGGTACATTGGCGTTGAGGCACGAACTGTGGTTACATCATAGGTCTCCAGGTGATAAATCACATCACGGATGGCATCCAAACCTTCCTGAACCGTGAAATGGATCTGGTGATGAACCGTTCCGATGTGATCAGCTACCTTTTGAGCGGCTGCCAAATCGGGTGATCCAATCAGACCAACAGCAAATGAATGCAATTGGGGCCAGTATGCTGTTTCCGAATTCTGTGATTCAATCCTGAAAGCGGCATATTTTTTAGCGATAGCCGAAATAACCGATGAGTCGAGACCACCTGAAAGCAATACCCCGTATGGAACATCCGACATCAACTGGCGGTGCACTGCATCTTCAAGGGCCTTACGCAATTCATCGATATCAAAGCCATTATCCTTCACTGCATCATACGACTGCCATTCACGCTCATACCAGGTTTTCACCTCGCCATCGGGGCTATAGAGGTATTTGCCTGGCAAAAATTCTTCAATCCTGCTGCAATGTCCTTCAAGTGCTTTTAACTCTGAAGCCACAAAGTAATTTCCCGATTTATCCCATCCCTGGTACAAGGGAATAATCCCAATGTGATCACGGGCAACGAGATATACATCTTTTTCGATGTCGTATAAGGCAAATGCAAAAATACCGTTCAAATCTTCCAGGAAATCAATTCCCTTTTCCCGGTACAATGCCAGAATAACTTCACAATCAGAATGAGTAAGAAACTCATAGGTATCACCAATCCGATTTCGGATTTCCTGGTGATTATATATTTCGCCATTAACTGCCAGTACCAGTTTTCGATCCTTGCTATACAAAGGCTGACCGCCGGATTCAGGATCAACAATCGACAAACGCTCATGTGAAAGAATGGCCTTATCACATGAAAAAATACCTGACCAATCCGGCCCACGATGCCGAATCTTTTTTGACATCTTTAAAACCTGAGGGCGTAATTCCTTTGCTGGCACCTTCAAGTCAAACACACCTACAAATCCACACATATTATTTTCTGTTTAAAATATTTGCATCAACTGAAATCCAATAGCTGTCAAAAATAGTCATTCTGATTGATTATGGAAAGATTTTCTGTCATATTTCTCTTTTATATCACATTTACCATCACATAAGTCAATATTTACTCTATTTTATGAGTTATTAATTATTCCATTTTTCAATTGCACTCCTCTTTTTTAAATCCCACTGCCAATTAAAATACACTTTTTGACAAATCACCCCCTGAATCAGAAACTACAACAATCAAAATAACGGTGTGTTTTCAGAAAATACCTGAAGGAAAGAATTTTATTCTATTAGTTGCATAACAAGCAAAAAGGCAGTCCATACAGACTGCCTTTTCACAAATATCGTTGAAAACTTACTATACGTTAAATCTAAAATGCATGATATCGCCATCCTGAACTACATATTCCTTTCCTTCGATGCCGATTTTACCGGCTTCACGACAGGCTGCTTCAGATTCCAAACGAATATAATCGTTGTATTTTATCACTTCAGCACGAATGAACCCTCTTTCAAAATCAGTGTGAATAATTCCTGCGGCCTGGGGAGCTTTTATTCCCCGAACATAAGTCCATGCACGACTTTCGTCAGCCCCGGTGGTAAAATAGGTTTCCAGGTTAAGTAACTTGTAGGCGGCATGGATTAACATGTTTACTCCGGGCTCTGTTAACCCCAGTTCTTCGAGAAACATTTGTTTCTCTTCGTACGATTCCAATTCAGCAATATCCGATTCAGTGGCTGCTGCAATGATTAAAATTTCAGCATATTCATCCTTGATAGCCTCTTTAACCATTTCAACATAATGGTTCCCGTTTTTAGCCGATGCTTCATCCACATTACAGGCATACAGAACAGGCTTATTGGTCAACAAAAAGAAATCCTGGGTGAGCTTTTTCTCTTCGGAGTTAAGTTCAACTGTTCGTGCCGATTTGCCCTGAATAAGAGCTTCACGATAGCGATGGCCTATTTCCACGATCTTTTTGGCAGTATTATCGACACCGTGTTTAGCTACTTTTTCCCACTTTGAAATACGCGCTTCAACGGTTTCGAGATCTTTCAGCTGTAATTCGATATCAATGATTTCCTTGTCGCGTACAGGATTAATCGAACCATCAACATGAGTAATATTATCGTTATCGAAGCAGCGCAATACATGAATGATCGCATCGGTTTCACGAATAGTCGCAAGAAACTGGTTCCCAAGTCCTTCGCCTTTACTGGCGCCTTTTACCAAGCCTGCAATGTCAACAATTTCAATGGTTGTCGGAACTACTTTTTTAGGATTGTCAATCCGCTGTAATTCTATTAAGCGCTTGTCGGGAACTGTAATTACGCCAATATTGGGTTCAATGGTACAAAACGGATAGTTTGCCGATTGTGCTTTGGCACTCGACAAACAATTGAACAAAGTTGACTTTCCAACATTTGGAAGTCCTACAATCCCACACTTTAAAGCCATGCCTTTATCTCTTTTTAAATTTGTCGCAAAGATAATCGATTCGGCCAACTATGCAGCAATTAAAAGTTTATACTTTTTCATTCCTTGCTGACCAGCTTTGCTCCTGAATCGACCGGTAATCTATAGTGTGTTCAAATCCCTCTTACAACGGAATAAAGTTCATTAATAAAAATCAGAGACTGTTCTATTTTAGTTTTCATGTTCCGTTAGGAACAAAATGCGGGTAGAAGAAATGAATAAATGCATGTCTCTTGTCCCGTACGGGACAAAACGAAGCTTGTCAATCAACATCTCTACCCACATATTTTCCCTACAGGAAATTTTTTATACAGTTTCATACTTTTCCCGTAAAATAATATCTGCAAACCTTGTTCATCATGCAGGATGTGCATTTAGGGTCCGTAGGCCTGCAGATTTCCCGACCCAGATAAGAGAGAGCCATTCCAGTCTCATTCCACCGGTTTTGGGGAATAATTTCCATCAGCTGCTTCTCGATTTTCTCAGGTTTATCTCCTTCTGCAATGCCCAGGCGAGGTGCAACTCTTAATACATGAAGGTCAACAATAATGCCTTCAGCGTTGTCCCCCGATTCGCGGATGATTACATTGGCAGATTTTCGTCCAATACCTGGTAACTTAACCAACTCAGCCATGGTAGTCGGAATTTTACTGTCGTCTCCAATTGTATTTGCAAGTTCGGCAAGCCATTTTGACTTGGTTCCAAAATTCCTGACCGACTTCAGGTGATGTTGAATATCCTCCACTGAAGCTTTTGCAAGCTCGTCAATGGAAGGATAATTCCCAAAAAACTCCTTGGCAACTTTATTTATAAGAATATCAGTGGCTTGCATCGATAGAATAACCATAACCACTAGTTGATACCGATTATTGTAATCAAGCGGATGTTTCCGTTTACCAAAAGTTTGTAATAATGGTTCAATTTGTTCTACCCAGTTAATTTCCATATTTTCAAAATTTATGATTTAACCTTTTGCTTATGGTGGTTGTTAATCTGTTTAAATGATTTCGTATATAAAACATCATAAAGTTAAGAATAACGCTGATAGGAAATATAAGTTATATGAATAAAATAATGTCGTACATACTATTGGTGTAATATCGGGTTCACACTACCCGTAGTCATCCAAACACCAGGTTCTTTTACCTCAAACCAAACACTTTCCGAATAATTAATTTAATCTTTGAAGCTAAAGAACATGTAAATATGCGAAGCCGGAGTCGATATCTCAGGTAGTTCAAACGGACCGTTTAACGCATTTCTTATAGTCATCTAACTTATCCCCGAACTTTCCCGTTGGAAATACTTCTATCCTCAATCGTATTATTGTCGTATCTCTATCATACCTCTATCGTACCACTGTCGTATATAATTCGAATATAATTCGTATATATTTCGAATATAATTCGAACATAATTCGTAACAATTCGAATTATATACGTATTTGATTCGTATTTGATTCGAATTATATACGACAGTGGTACGACAATGATACGATAGAGATAGATTAGAATCTTAATGCAATCCGATAACGATTCAATGCCGGAACAGGAGAAAAACAGGAGAATAGATCTGCAAACGGGTACATAAGTATTGTCAAACAAATAGGACGAGATAGGATGGATTAGGAATCAATCAGGCCAACTAATGATCTGACCAATTTTTAGCTTACGATCAGGAATAATGAAGTTCAGATGATTACCTTTGCATTCAAAGGAATTATATTATGATTTTAAATTCAGTCTCGGTCGATTGCGTGATCTTTGGATTTGACAAATCTGGATTACGGGTTTTACTTAATCAAACTGACAAAGAAGCGCTTAAGCGTACTCTTCCAGAACAGGCAAGTTCTGATCAGATCAGGGAACTCTATGACAAACACCCGGTTTTAACGGGAGAAATTGATTGGAGTTTGTTTGGTGGGCATGTTCCTGTGGAAAAGGATCTGGATGAATTTGCAAAAGATCTGCTTTTACAGGCAACCGGGCTGAATGACGTATTCCTCCAACAAATCAGCGCCTTTGGTTCGCTCGACCGCGTACCCTATGTCAGGGTGATCACAATCGGTTATTATGCCTTGATAAATCCTGATTATTATCATCTGAAACAATCGGTCATTGCAAGGTCGTTACAATGGTTTAATCTGAATGAATTGCCACCCCTGTGTTTCGATCATGATTTAATCATTCGGAAGGCACTTAACAAATTGCGGCAGGAAGTGATGTACCACCCGATTGGATTTCATCTTTTGCCTGATAAGTTCACCCTAACTGAAATACAGTCACTTTATGAGGTTATACTCAACAAAAAGATGGACACCCGAAACTTCAGGAAGAAGTTGGCAAAAATGGAATTGTTAATAGATTCGGGAGAGAAACAGAAAAATGTCGCACACCGGGCCGCAAAATTATACCAGTTCGACATCCAGGTATACGAAAAGCTGAAAATGGAAGGGCTGAATTTCAGGATTGAATAGAAAAGTAGTCAGTCTCAGTCTCCAGGCTTCTTTGAACACTGAGACTGAACACTTAATCTTCCAGTTGCCATATTAAACCATTTCATCAAATTACTGTCAGAATATAAACGATCGTATCGAATATGACCAATGACCAGCAGATACTGGATAGTCTGAAAGACCCTTCAACAAAGGAGCTTGCTTTCAGGCACCTGATTTCCAAGTATAAGGAAAGGCTTTACTGGCATATACGGAAAATTGTACTGAATCATGACGACACGGACGATATCCTGCAGAATTCGTTCATTAAGATCTGGAACGGACTGGATTCGTTTAGAGGTGAATCGAGCCTGTTTACCTGGCTGTACCGAATTGCCACCAATGAGTCGATCACATTTCTCAATCAGCGTAAACGTAAAATGATGTCGAGCCTGAGTGATGAAAATGAGTACCTGATTGAAAACCTTGAAAGTGATTCTTATTTTGACGGTGATGAATGGCAAATGCTTTTGCAGAAAGCGATTGCCACATTGCCTGAAAAGCAACGCCTGGTATTTAACATGAAATATTTCGACGAGATCAAATACGAGGAAATGTCGGAAATGCTGGGAACATCGGTTGGAGCGCTGAAAGCCTCCTATCATCATGCAGTAAAAAAAGTGGAAGAATACGTTAAATCGCACGATTCGAGAATAGATCCATAATAAGAAAAAAGAAAAAGGGAAAATGAATATAAAGTCGAATAGATATGGGCTGAATGTTTTAGCAGACAGTCAGCTAAAATAAAAAGTTCGGGAAATTAAACTATTTGAAATTAAAGTTGTCAAAGCCATATATTTGAAGATCATGTACGAAGAAGAAGATATAGAACCAGAATTCATGAAACAGGATAAAACGAATCCGTTTCGTACACCAGATCGTTATTTCGATTCGCTCGAAGACAGGATCATGGGAGGTATTAAGTCTACAACTAAAAATAAAATAACTTCAGCTAAAATAATTCGTCTGTTAAAACCTGTGTTAGGTTTGGCAGCAAGCTTTACTGTTGCATATATAATGCTTTATTCTCCGATCAACAATTTTTTGATAAAGGGTACTGTCAAATCGGAAGTAGCTGTCACGAATACGACTAATGCTTTGGATGATTCAACACTCAATTTTTCAATGATCGATGATAACACGCTGGTCAATGCAATTATTTCAGATGAACCCAGCAATGTCTCTGGAATTAATTCGGATGATATGCTTGCCTATTTATCCTCCGGGATGAACGAAGTTGAAATTTATTCTGAAATTCAAAAATAGAAATCATGAAGAAATTATTTATTATAATCATTTTATCAGTTGTCTCCATAACGTACCTGAGTGCCCAGGAAAGAAGAGAGATGACTCCTGAAGTGTTTGAAAAAATAAAAGCAGAAAAGATCTCATATTTTACCGACAAGTTGGATCTTACCCCTTTACAGGCACAAACATTCTGGCCAGTTTACAATGAATTTGAAAATAAAAGATTTGAAATTCAGAAAGAGATTCACCAATTTGAGCACATGCCAGATGAGAAATTTGCCAGTTTATCAGATAGCGAAATCGAGAAATTGACCAATAATTATATAAACTCATTTGATAAGGAAGCGCAGTTGCTAAAAGAATACAATAAACAGTTTCAGAAAATATTACCAAAGAAAAAGGTTCTAATGCTGTACCGTACAGAGAACGAATTCAGGGGTCATTTAATCAGGGAATTCAGAAAGAACCAAAAGAAAGATTAATAAAAAAGGCTGGATTCCCAGCCCTTTTTATTTTACAGGATATACTTTCCGCTTTCGAGAAACTCAATCGTTTTATTGATTCCAACATACATAAGAGTATCTTCACTTACAAATGAAACCTGCTTACGGTAATCACTCCAAAAACTCTCCAGGTAATCAGAAGTTCTTGCAGGTCGCCTGAATTCCATGGCCTGGGCAGCATTATAAAGCTCTATTGCCAGGATGCTGTAGATATTCGTTGCTACCTTCAAGGCTTTTGTAGCCGCATTTCCACCCATGCTTACATGGTCTTCCTGCTCGTTCGATGAGGGAATGGAATCAACCGAAGCTGGTGTACTCAATTGTTTGTTCTGACTCACAATTGAGGCTGCTGCATACTGCGGAATCATGAATCCTGAATTTAATCCCGGGTTGGCAACTAGAAACTCAGGAAGATGTCGATCGCCTGAAATCAAACGATAGGTGCGACGTTCGGAAATACTCCCTATTTCGGATAAAGCAATTGCCAAAAAATCGAGCGATAAAGCCAAAGGTTCTCCATGAAAATTACCACCCGAAATTATCAGATCATCATCGGGGAAAACTGTCGGATTATCGGTAACGGAGTTAATTTCTACTTCCACTACCCCAGCCACATAACCTATTGCATCTCTTACAGCTCCATGAACCTGAGGAATGCAACGAAACGAGTAGGGATCCTGAACGTGGTCCTTCTTTCGGCTGATTAATTCGCTTCCTTTAAGTAATTTCCTGAAGTTTGCGGCAGTTTTAATCTGCCCAGCATGAGGCCTTATCTCCTGAACCTGAGACATAAATGGTTCAATTAATCCGTCAAAACTATCCAGAGACAAGGCTCCGATAATATCGGCATAATCCAGCAGCCGGAAAGCCTTCAATAAGGTAAACACGGCATGGGCACTCATGAACTGGGTACCGTTCAGCAAAGCCAATCCTTCCTTAGCCTGTAATTTGATTGGCTCCCACCCCATCTCCTTCAAAACATCTGATGAATCTTTCCTGATTCCATGATGATACACTTCTCCCATGCCGATTAACGGCAGGAAAAGCTTACCCAAAGGAGCCAAATCACCGCTTGCCCCAAGCGATCCCTGTTCACAAACTATCGATAGAATATCGTTATTGTATAAATCGAGAATCCGCTGAACAGTAATCAACTGTACTGCTGAATTTCCCCTGGATAACGCATGAGCCTTTAGCAACAACATCAAACGAACAACATCCGAAGGAATCTCCGGCCCCAGGTTGCATGCATGTGAAATGACCAGGTTTTCCTGCAACTTACTAAGATCATCTTTAGACACTTCAATATTGCACAAGGCACCAAAGCCCGTATTAATTCCATACATTGGACCATGCGTCTCGTTAATTTTACGATCGAGGTATGTTTTACTCTTATGAATTAAAGCAACAGATTCGTCTGATAATGCGAGCGTTTTCCTTTGCTCCAGAATCTCTTCTATGATTGGGTAAGTTAATTTTGCAGGTGATATATAATGAATTTCTCTTTGCATAAGATTAAAGTTATTGAATGAAAATGAATGATTTTGAATATTGGAGATTCCATATTGATAATTGGAAATTCAATTTCCAACAACCAATATCCAATAATGAATATTCAATATTGAACAAGAAATAAGGAATAAGAAAACAATCCAGAATTCGGATTACACAATTCAAGGTACAACCTGGAACCTGGAACTTGGAGCTAACGAGAAATTCAGGGACAACGGATGTCGCCCCCAATAATTTTTGATAATCGATATTCTCTCTGAAGAAGTATCATTCACTGAATTTTTCAGAAAATAACTCAAAAAATCTCTATCTGGAAAGGATTTTTATCAGTTCTTCGGGATCAACCAATTGTTGTTCGCCAGAAACCATATTTTTGAGATTAATCTTCCCCTGTAGCATTTCATTTTCGCCCACAATAGCTACAAATGGTATTTTTTTATTGTTTGCCCAGGTCATTTGCTTCGCCATTTTACTTTTATCAGGGAAGATCTCTGCATTAATTCCAGCCTTACGGACTGATGCAAGCAATGGCAGACAAAAAGATTCTTCAGCAGGGCCAAAGTTCACAAACATCAGTCTTGTAGAATCGGCTGTAACCGAAGGGAACAATTGCAACAGAGTAAGGACATCATAAATACGGTCGGCTCCAAACGAAATACCAACACCCGAAACTCCAGGCATGCCAAAGTTGCCCGTAAGATCATCGTAACGACCACCACCGCATATGCTACCCATAGCCACATCTTTGGCCTTTACTTCGAAAATTGCCCCGGTGTAATAATTCAGTCCGCGAGCAAGTGTCAAATCCAGTTCAAGTTCGGCATTTAAACTGAGCGGATCGAGATAAGCGAATAAGGTTCTTACTTCAGAAATTCCATTTAACCCTATTTCTGAATGACCAATGGCTGTTTCCAATTGAGCAAGTTTCTCAGACACCGATCCAGATAAGTGGAGAATTGGCTGAAGCTTTTCAACAGCCGACATTGGAATTCCTTTATCGAGCAATTCTTCATTCACTTTTTCCAATCCTATCTTGTCCAATTTGTCAATGGCAACGGTAATATCGACAATACGATCTTTTTCGCCAATCACTGCAGCAATTCCAGCCAAAATTTTACGATTATTGATCTTGACTATTGTATTAATCTTCAGATTCGTGAAAACCTGATCAACAATCTGTACCAATTCCATTTCATTGAGCAGGGAATCGCTGCCTACAATATCCACATCACATTGGTAAAACTCACGGTATCGCCCTTTCTGTGGTCGATCAGCACGCCAGACAGGCTGAATCTGATATCTTTTAAAGGGAAATGAAATATCGTTGCGGTATTGTACCACGTAACGTGCAAAAGGTACAGTGAGGTCATAACGCAAACCCTTTTCAGAGATTTTATTTGTCAAGCGGATACTGTTACGTTGCAACAATTCTTCGTCCGTAGGAGCAGCTGCAAAATCACCTGAATTAAGGATTTTAAATAACAGTTTATCGCCTTCTTCACCGTATTTGCCCATCAGCGTCGACAAGTTTTCCATTGCCGGAGTCTCAATGGGTTGAAATCCATACAAACGAAAAATACTTCTTATTGTATCGAAAATGTAATTCCGGTTGGTCATTTCAGCCGGGGAAAAGTCTCGGGTCCCTTTTGGGATTGAAGGTTTCTGTGCCATGAATATAATTTATCCTGAAAGTTGTAAAATTAAGGTTTTTCAGGATAAACCGGCTACAGAAGTGGTTTTTATCGTGGATTATATGAAACGGTTAAATTTCTCAGGAAATTCCGTAATGCAGGCTACGATAAATGACTAATATTATGGTTTTACAGCGACTGTAATGGGTCAAACAAGAATATCAGAGTTGCTGAAAATGGCTTACTTGGTGAGTGACTTGCGCCCATCTGCTGAGTATACTTCACTATGCAAAACATGCACAATGAGCGCAAAATTCACTGGTTTCCTGCATTATATTGTTTCAATATTTACATTTGTAAAATAAATGTCGGATAAGGGATTACGCACATAAAGACCAAAGAGAAAGGATTTATTATTAACGTATGCAGATAGCCTTTCACGGTTTTATATTATTAAAAAAGTCCGCAATAATTATTTACTGCGGACTTTCAATTATACTATTCAGAATTGAACTAATCTTTTACCAATTTTTTATATTTGACTCGTTGCGGTCCCACATCACCCATTCGTTTTTTGCGGTTCTCTTCGTAATCGGTAAACCCGCCTTCGAAGAATACAACTTTTGAATCTCCTTCGAATGCCAGGATGTGTGTTGCAATGCGGTCAAGGAACCAGCGATCGTGCGAAATAACCACCGCACAGCCGGCAAAGTTATCCAAACCTTCTTCCAGGGCGCGCAAGGTATTTATGTCAATATCATTGGTTGGTTCATCAAGTAGCAATACATTTCCTTCTTCTTTCAGGGCTAAAGCAAGGTGAAGCCTGTTCTTTTCACCGCCCGATAGATATCCGCATTTTTTTTCCTGATCTGCACCCCCAAAATTGAACCTCGAAACGTATGCTCGTGCATTTAACTGTCTTCCGCCTACAGAAATAAGGTCACTTCCTCCGGTTATAACCTGGAATACGGTTTTCTCTGGATCGATTGCCTTATGAGTTTGATCAACATATGCCAGTTTAACTGTTTCTCCAACTTCAAATGTTCCTTTGTCCGCTTTTTCCAGCCCCATAATCAGCTTAAACAAGGTAGTTTTACCAGCCCCATTTGGTCCTATAACCCCCACAATGCCGTTTGGTGGCAATACAAAATTAAGATCTTCAAATAACAGGCGGTCGCCATAACCTTTGGCCACATCAGTGGCTGCAATTACCCGTTCACCCAACCGTGGTCCATTCGGAATAAATATTTCCAGTTTTTCTTCCTTCTGTTTCACATCTTCATTGATCAGACGATCGTAAGCACCCAGTCGGGCTTTAGATTTTGCCTGGCGTGCCTTTGGGGCCATCCTGATCCAATCTAATTCACGCTCAAGTGATTTTCGTCGTTTTGAGGCAACTTTTTCTTCCTGTTCCATTCGTTTGGATTTCTGTTCCAGCCACGAAGTATAATTGCCTTTCCAGGGAATCCCTTCACCACGATCAAGTTCAAGAATCCATCCGGCTACATTATCAAGGAAATAACGGTCGTGTGTGATACAAATCACAGTTCCCTTGTATTGCTGGAGGTGCATTTCGAGCCATTGGATTGACTCGGCATCTAAATGGTTGGTTGGTTCATCAAGTAAAAGTATATCAGGTTCTTTCAAAAGCAAACGGCATAAGGCGACCCTGCGGCGTTCACCACCTGAAAGTTCACCAACAGGTTGGTCATCGGGAGGACATTGCAGAGCATCCATTGCACGTTCGAGTTTTGCATCAAGGTTCCATGCATCAAAGTGGTCGATCTTATCCTGAAGAACTGCTTGTTCAGCAATCATTTTATCCATGAGGTCAGGATTTTCATAAACTTCTGGATCACCAAATTTGAGATTGATATCTTCAAATGCCTTTAAGACATCTACAATCTCCTGCGCTCCTTCCTGAACAATTTCTTTAACTGTTTTAGACTCATCAATCTGGGGATCCTGCTCAAGATACCCAACCGTATATCCAGGTGAAAAAACCACATCGCCTTGGTAAGAGCTTTCAAGACCTGCAATAATCTTTAACAAGGTTGATTTTCCAGAGCCATTTAATCCAATTATGCCAATTTTAGCACCAAGGAAAAATGACAATGAAATATCTTTCAGTACTTGTTTTTGTGGCGGATAGGTTTTATTTACCCTATACATCGAGAAAATTATCTTCTTATCGTCAGCCATATTTATTCGTTTTAAGGTTTTTATATCAAAGGTCCCAGTTGAGTTATCAAAATGAGCTTATGAGTTATCAAAAATAATGCTTTTTAATTATCTAATTCATTAGTTTTATCCATAAGAAAAAGTGTCATTCAAAATTCGCATTGTGAAACTATTAATTGTCGATGATAATCCAATAAATCAGAAATTCCTATACTACTCCCTCAAAAAGTATTATGAGATAGAAACAGCCAATAATGGATTGGAAGCTGTTGAAGTTCTTGAAGAGAAAAAATTTGATGTGGTTTTAATGGATTTATCTATGCCTGTGCTGGATGGTGCTGATGCCACACTGCAAATACGAGAATCACTCAGCTTTAGAAATAAGCATATTCCAATTATCTTTGTTACCACCAACGATTTTGAACATGAACGGGATCGATGCTTTG
>Ga0302286_10000907_pt1 | contig 22943 bp, 20 predicted proteins | sample III_Fen_E2_3_FD_198765 | JGI IMG/M metagenome (GOLD analysis project Ga0302286, IMG submission 198765) | Peat permafrost microbial communities from Stordalen Mire near Abisko, Sweden - III_Fen_E2_3 | ecosystem: Environmental > Terrestrial > Soil > Wetlands > Permafrost | place: Sweden: Abisko...
CTTAACTGGTGGTTGGTTCGACTGTGGTGATCATCCAATGTTTGGTCAAACAAGTTTTTATTCGGCTTATATATTATTAAAAGGATATGATTTATGGCCTGCTGGTTATGGCGATTATTATTCGCAAAATTATGCTGGCTATTTTAAAGCTCAAAACTATAATTGGGAAGGTAAAGGACATGATCCAGATGGTATTCCAGATATATTAAATGAGGTTAAATATGCAACAGATTTCTTTATAAAAGCAGCTCGAAGTGCTACTCAATTTTATTCTCAAAAGGGACAAGGAGCTGCCGATCATAAACATTGGGTAACATCGGTTAAAATGTCAACTTTAGCCACAGTCGAAGGTGGTCAACCTCGTGTAATGTATAGTAATGTAAAAGATGCTTCAATGGCATCATTTTGTGCTGCAACGTTAGCATTAATGTCACGCAAATATCGTCCATATGATACAGTATACTCAAACAATTGTTTAGTCCATGCTCTTTTTGCTTATGCATTTGCAAAAGCAAATCAATCGACGGCAGGTAGTCCCGAGAATGCATATTATGGTGCAAATGCTAAATGGCAAGATGATTATGCAAGTATGTGTACTGAATTATATTATGCAACAAATGATGCAAAATACAAAACGGAAGCTCTTTCGTATGAAGGTAATGTAACAAATCATAATTATTGTTTTGGATATAATAATAATGATGATGTTGCAGCTTATAATCTTGCAACATTAGGAAGTACAAAAGCCGCATCTTTACTAAATACTTTTGCAACAACCTATAAAGGAGCTGTAGATGCTAATGGATTATATACTGGTGGTGATGCTAAATGGGGAACTTTGCGTTATAATGGAAACTCTGCATTTGTTGTTGCTATGAATATGGTATATACCAAAACGACTGGTGTCGATCCATTCATATATAAACAAGTCGATTACATTTTAGGAAATAATTCCGCTGGTTCAAATGGATCTAAAATGTCATTTGTTGTAGGATTTACCGATAGTCTTGTTACTAATACCATTAAATATCCGCATCATAGAAATGTTTATTTGAATGATAATGATGTTCCAAATGCTACTGTTATTGAAATTCCTACTCGTAATGCTCAATTTGGATATCTTGTGGGAGGAATAAGAACTGGAACTTATTCTGATACACGTGATAACTTTACAAATGGAGAAGGAGGCATCGATTATAGTGCTGGACTTGTTGGTGCAATTGCATATATTTTAGCACAAACTGCAACGGTTACTCCTACTGGAGTTTCGGTATCTCCAAAGCCTTTATCAGTGTCACTAAATGGAACAAATACTGTTTCTGCTACTATTTTACCCGCAGGAGCTACTTCTACAATATCATGGACAAGTTCAAATCAAAATATTGCTACTGTCGATGCTAATGGATTAGTATCTGGTGTAGCTTTAGGAACAACTTATATTATTGCTAAAACAGCAACAGGCAATTATAAAGATTCAACAGTATGTACCGTTAGTAAGGTAAATGTTGCTGGAGTTACTGTTACCCCATCTACATTGTCAACTATGGTTGGGAAAACAAGTCAATTAACAGGGCTAACCGTACCAACAAATGCATCAAACCAAGGTATGACGTGGTCAAGTTCTGACCCAACAATTGCAAGTGTTTCAACTACAGGTTTAGTTACTGCAAATGCCGAAGGTACAGTAACAATATCTGTAACAACACTCGAAGGTGCCTTTAAAGCTAATTGTACCGTTGTCGTTGCAATAAATACAACAACTGTTATTGCTCCAGAAGTTACAACTGCTCCAACAATTGATGGGAATATAATAGAGTCAAATTGGAATTTAAATAAAACAATTGAAAAACAAGCTAGTGGAACTAAAAACAATACAGCAACATTTGGTGTTTTATGGGATGCAAATTACTTATATGTAGCTGTAAAAGTTTTAGATGCAACAATAACAACATCGAATACAAACGTTTATGATAACGATGCTATTGAAATGTATTTTGATATGAATAATAATGGTGGCTCTTTCGATGCATCCGATCGTCAATGGGTAAAAGTTGTAAATAGTACTTCTATTTGGGAAAAATTAGGTGCAGGTACTGGTGCATCTACAACTACATCTAAAGTTATTTCTGCTACAAAATTAATTACAGGTGGCTATACAATGGAGTTTGCGATTCCTTGGTCTAATAGTTTTGGCATTACACCTAATACTACTTCATTATATGGTTTTGATATTGCTTTTGATGATTGTGATGGAACAACTACACGAAATAACCAATACATGTGGGTTGGCGATGCAAATGACTATCAAACATTACTTAATGTAGGTGACTTACAGTTATCGGTTGTTACTGTGCCAACGGTTACACAATCAATTTCATTAGTGCAAGGTTGGAATCTCATCTCATTTAATGTCGTTCCTACTGATAGCTCAATTGCAACAGTATTTGGTACTGTAATGCCAAGTTTATCGGAAATCAAAACTGCAGATGCCTTTTACAGTCCTTCAAATAATTTAGCTGTTTTTAATAGTTTAAAGTCGATAGAACAGGGAAAAGGTTATTTAGTAAATATGAAAGCTTCAGCAACGTTAACTTTAAAAGGAACTCAATCAGCATTTACCGCCGCCAAACAATTAAATGCAATGAAAACTGGTTGGAATTTGGTAGGTTGTATTTATCCGTCTTCAACTCCAATTGTTACAGCATTTGATATTACTAAAATTAGTTCGGTTAAAAATTTTAGCGGATTTTATAATTCTAATGGAACAGCAAACTCTTTAACAAACGTAATTCCAAGTATGGGATATTTTGTAAAGAAGAATTAATTTATGTATATGTTGCATATAATAAGCGTACTACCTTGTTTTTGGTAGTGCGCTTATTTTTTTTTAATAACAATTTGTATTATTTATACAAATTGTTATTTTTGTATTCGAAATAACAACATTACACACACACACACTTACATAATAATACACAAATACTATGAAAAAACGAATAGGAGTTACTCTACTTTTGGCCATTGGAATGCAATTTTTTATGCATGCTCAAACCGATTCAATAAAACGAAATGCAGTTTTCATTGCACCGTTTAATCTTGTTGATAATGTTAATCCTTCTGTTCAAGTCGGATATGAAAGACTACTAACTGAAAAACTTTCAGTGCAAGTTGAAGGAGCTTATATATTTAAACAGTCTTTATGCTGGTATTTGCAAAATAATACCAATAAATATGAATATTATTCAAACGGAGGTAAAATAAGATGTGAGTTAAAATATTTTTTATTTGCCAAAGGAGTTAAACGGTACATTTCCTGTGAATTATTTTACTCTAAAAATAAAAAGAAGGAGCTTGAAAACGAAAGTGTTACCGATATTATAAACATTCGTCGAGTAGGGATTAACCTTAAGTTTGGTACTAAGATTTTTCTAGGTAATTATCTATTTATTGAACCATATATAGGTATTGGTTTAGTAAATAGAAAATCGGATGAATCAAATTCGGATATGAATATCGATGGGATTTTCTCATTGAATCCCAATAGTAGTGGAGGAGATCGATGGTTTATCAATTTCCCCATAAATATGAAATTAGGATTTCAATTCTAAACGAATTAGGATTTTATAATGTTAAAAATATTTCAGATAGCGATTCTAATATTCGGAATTCAACAACAGAATTTTGCTCAAACTATTGATACTTCTAAATCAATTAAAAAGAATGCTGTTCTGATTGCACCATTAAATGTTTTTGACTTTACGAATCCATCTCTTCAAATTGGATATGAACGATTTTTGAAACCTAAATTGTCAATTCAAATAGAAGGTGGATATATTTTAAAACAGAGTGTTATAAATTATATTGATAAAGATTTTAGTAAAGACGATCAAAGTGGGAAAGGCTATAAAGTAAAACTAGGTGTTAAATATTATTGGTTTCGAAATACAAAAGTAAAACCTTATGTTTCTTGTGAATTATTTCATACAAAGAATAATCTTACACTCTCACATTTTCGATCTGATTATGCTAAGTCACTCACTGTTTCAGATTCCGATTATGAAAATTATTATGCTAAGTATGATATTAAACGAACTGGGTTAAATATAAAATTTGGAGTGAAATTTCCCTTAGGAAAATATTTGTTTTTAGAACCACATATTGGCTTCGGAATAGTTTATAATGATATTGATAAAAAAGGAAAGCTTCATGATGATGACGATTCAATAACTTCTAAAATTGCAGAAGATTTCTTTGCAATCCCTAAAAGTCTTGATGTTAATTTACCCTTAAATATAAAATTAGGAATAAACTTTTAATAACTGGAACACTTTTTATAAATCCATATTTTGATATTATCAAACCCTATTGTATGTTTGCATTCACAACTTTTTAAAATTGTAATCAATTAAATAGAAGTCGTATGAGAAAAGTAATAATTTCCTTTTTAGCTGTAGTTTTGGGATTAACAACATTGCATGCACAATCAGATCGTTCCGAAAAATTTAAAAGTAATAATGTTTTTTTTGCTCCTTTAAATCTTTTTGATTTCGTAACGCCTTCTATGCAAATAGGGTATGAAAAAATATTTGGTCAACAAATTGGGATTCAAATTGAGGGTGGATATCTTTTGAATCGAAGTTTAATAGGTGCTTCGGAATGGTTTAGCGTAACCGAAGACGAATTAACCTACAAAAGAACGGGTTATAAAGTTAGAGCCGAATTGAAATTTTATCTTAATACTTCAAAAAAGGCTAAACCATATGTAGCTCTTGAAGGGTATTATACCAAATGTAAATTAACAATTACAAATGAGTCAGAAATTGTAAAATATGTCCCAACGGATACTGATTATGAATATTATTACTATATTAATGATAAAGAACGTATAGGAGCAAATGTTAAATTTGGGTTGAAATTCTTTGCTGGATCCTATGTAACAATTGAGCCTTATGCAGGATTAGGTGTGGTAAAACGAAAAATGACAGTTGCTGGAAATTCTGATATTGAGTCAATTGATGGATTAGGTACACGTCCATCAAGTAATATTGACGATATTCAATTAAATGTACCGTTTAATGTTAAAATAGGATTTAGATTCTAATGAATTTCAATTGTATATAAAGTAAAGATACTCTGGTTTTGATAAATATTTTTATCTATTTTTGCCGATGTATCAAAAAAAACGATCAATAAACAAGCATTGAAAATGGAAAAAGAACAATTAAAAGCTGAATTGAAACAACATATAGTTACCTATTTAAATTTATTGGATACAAAACCAGAAGAAATTAGCGATGATATGTCATTATTTGGAGATGGTTTAGGTCTAGATTCAATTGACTCTTTAGAATTAATCGTTCTATTAGAAAGAGAATATAAAGTTAAGATTAAAGACCCCAAAGACGGTAGAAAAGTTTTAGTAAACGTTAATTCTATGGTCGATTTTATTCTTGAAAATCAAAAATAATTCTTTGTACATGCGTCGTGTTTTTGTAACAGGTATTGGTGTTATCAGTGCTTTGGGTGACAATGTTGCATCAAATCATCGTGCACTTGTTTCTGGCGATTGTGGACTTTCAAAAGCCGAATTAGTAAAAACAAAATATGCCAATTTGTTGCATTTTGGAGAAGTTAAAGTTGAAAATGACACTCTAATTCAACGTTTCTCAATTAACGATAAAGGAATAACACGCACCTCCTTGCTGGCATTGCAGGCTTGTAATGAAGCAATAACTGATGCGGCTTTAAGTCAACAACAAATAGCATCATTCGATACAGCATTAATTGTTGCCAACACTGTTGGTGGAATGTGTTTAACCGATGAATTATTTAACGATTCAAATACAAAAACCGAAGGATCCCCTTTTTTAGCATCTTACGACAATGGTTCTGTGACACTTTTCCTACAACAACGATATGGGATAAAAGGAGTTTGTAATACCATTAATACTGCGTGTTCATCGTCGGCCAACGCTATAATGTATGGAGCACGCCTTATTCAACATGGCATTGTAAAACGTGCAATTGTTGGTGGTGCCGATAGTCTTGCAAAATTTACCATAAACGGTTTCAATTCTCTTGGAATTTTATCGAGCGAATTTTGTCGACCATTTGACGAAACTCGCAATGGTCTAAACTTAGCTGAAGGTGCTGGCTTTTTAATTCTTGAAGCCGAATCAGATGTGAAAAATAAAAAAGTATATGCCGAATTAACTGGCTATGCCAATACAAACGATGCCTATCATGCTTCCACATTATCGCCCGAGGGTGAAGGTGCGTACCAAGCAATGACACAAGCATTGGCTTTAGCAACATTATCACCCGAAAAAATTGGATTTATAAATACCCATGGCACAGGAACTGAAAATAACGATTTAGTCGAAAGTGTTGCCTTAAAACGTGTTTTTCAAACAGTACCAGCATTTGCTTCATCAAAGTCTAAAATTGGACATTCGCTTGGAGCATCGGGTGGAATAGAGGCTGTGTTTTCATTGTTGGCAATGAATCATCAAGAAGTATATCCGAGTTTACATTTCGAAACAGCAATACCTGAAACTGGGTTAATTCCAGTACTCAAAACACATTCTGCAAACATTTCGCATGTGATGTGTAATTCATTTGGTTTTGGAGGAAATTGCAGTTCACTCGTTTTTTCAAAAGTTTAGTAGTATGTATATTCATAAAACAAGCTGCATATCGGCACAAAATACTTTTTCTGATATTGATTTAGAAACGATAAATCAATCGGATAATAATGTATTGAAAGTGCGTGAACCCAAATACGAAGGCATTCCAGCAGGTATTCTTCGACGAATGGGAAAAGCTGTTCGAATAGGAGTTGGAAGTGCATTACCATTAATTTCAAGTGAAAGAAAACCCGATGGTATTGTTATTGGTACTGCAAATGGAGGAATGGAAGATTGCATTAAATTCCTTAATCAGATAGTTCAATACGAAGAGGGGACATTAACACCAACCAATTTTGTGCAAAGTACACCAAATGCTATTGCAGGACAAATTGGACTCATTTCAGCAAATCATGGATATAATATAACACATGTTCACCGTGGATTGGCTTTTGAAAACGCCCTTTTAGATGTTAAAATGTTATTGTTGGAAAATCCTGATGCTGAATATTTACTTGGAGGATTGGACGAAATTTCCGATTATAATTACAATATTGAATATTTGGCTGGTTGGTACAAAAAAGAAGCAGCTTCAAATATTGATTTATATTCATCTCAAACAATTGGCAGTATTGCTGGCGAAGGTTCGGCAATGTTTATTATTAATAATAATCCAATCGATGCTCAAGCAAATATTATTGATGTAACAAGTTTGCATTCAAATAATTTGGATGATGTTAAAACTTGGGTTAAAGCTTTTCTAGAAAAAAATAATGTATGGGTTGATGATATTGCTGTTTTAATTTCAGGTGAAAATGGAGATGTTCGACTACATGATTATTATGCTTTAATTGAAAATATTGTAATAAGTAATTGTTCAATTGTTCATTATAAGCATTTTAGTGGTGAATATCCTACAACAACAGCATTTGCTTTATGGTTAGCAATACAAACTTCAAATATTGATAGTTTGCCAACACATTTCATTAAACAAAAGGCAAATACTACCAATAAAAATCTTTGCTTACTATATAATACTTATAAAGGAAGTCAACATAGTTTGATTTTGGTGAATGTTATTCGCTAATAAGCTTAGGTAATAGCATTTTTACCATTTCTATTAGTAGATATTCGTAACTAAAATATGGTACTCAAATGCATCGAATTTTTTATATTACTGGGTTGATTATCATTTTTTTGATATAATAATAGACTCTAATTAAAATACTCAAATCAAATACATGTTTTTTAGTTTGAAAATACGTAATCAATTCTTAAATTTGCCAAAAATAATAATTAAGCCAATCTTTGAATTTATGCGTAGTTTTAAATGTGTGATTTTATGTTTATGTATCGTTTTTCCGATGCTTATAAAATCACAAGTTTCGAACACAAGTATAAATGAATCGGAATTTTATAATGCTTTTTCTTCAACAAATGTAACTCTGATTGATAATCAGATTACTATCTTGCAAAAAAAAGATAAAGATGGATTGAAGGCTTATATTGGAGCATTGAAAATGAAGAAAGCAGGAATTGTTTTTTCTGTCTTAGATAAATTAAGCTTTTTTAAAGAAGGAAGATTATTGTTAGAGGAAGAAATTACGAAATTTCCCAATAACGCAGAATATCGATTTTTACGATTAGTAATTCAGGAAAATAGTCCTCAATTTCTCGGTTACAACACTAATTTGAACGAAGATAAAAAAAGTGTTATACAAGAATACAAGAAAATGATTCCTAGTTTACAGAATCAAATAAAGAAGTATTGTTTGACTTCTAAGATTTTAACATTAAAAGAAATACAATAATACTGCATGGATAAACTTTACAAGATTCTATTATTATCATATTCTCAAACTGGTCAGTTAAACGAAATTACGGATAACTTTGCTGGAGAATTGCGTAATGTTGATATTGATAGGGTACAATATCATCCAGTAACTCCTTTCCCTTTTCCTTGGACATCGAAAGCATTTTTTGACTGCATGCCCGAATGTGTTTTAGAAACAGCTGTTCCTTTGCAAAATATAAACTATAAATATTCAAAATACGACCTTATTGTTTTTGCTTATCAGCCTTGGTTTTTGTCTCCTTCAATACCTGCAAGTTCAATTTTGCAAGACAAAATATTTTTAAGCTTATTACAAAATACTCCTGTTATAACCTTAATTGGTTCACGTAATATGTGGCTGAATTCTCAGGCATCTGTAAAAAAACGTATAACAGAAGCTGGAGGATATATCGTAGGAAATGTGCCATTTGTCGATAGGAATCAAAACCAAATAAGTGCTGTTACCATTTTACATTGGATGTTGAAAGGCACAAAAACACGTAAATATGGCATGTTCCCAAAACCAGGAGTTAATGAAAAAGATATTCAGTCGGCTTCTCAATTTGGTTCAATATTAAATCAGACTATAGAAAAAAATGAACTATCTGATATACAAACAAAATTTTTGAATTTAGGATTAATAACTTTGCCAACCGATATTTTGTTTATTGAAGAGCGAGCAAAAAGACTCTTTTCAATATGGGCAAATTTGATAAGAAAATATGGAACAACACAAAAAGGTAAAACAAGAGTAGCTACGGCTTTCAAATATTATTTATTAATAGCTCTATTCATAGTTGCTCCAATAGTGATTTTAGTTTATCAAATTTTTATAGCCCCATTTACATCAAAATCGATTAATAAGAAGAAACAAATATATTTGCAGTAAAATATAGTAAAATGACAGAGGTATTTATTAATAAAACAGCAACATTTTTTCCTAACGAATCAATTTCCAACGATCAACTTGAAGTTTATTTAGGTCAAATCAATGGACGTCCATCAAAATCGAAACCAATTGTTTTGCGTAATAATGGTATTGAAAATCGATATTATGCTCTTGATAAACAAGGAAATGTTACTCATACCAATGCTCAGCAAGTTGCTTTAGCTGTTCGTGAACTTTTTACTGAAAAACCCGAAGAATTAAAAGAAATAGATTTACTCTGTTGTGGCACAACAAGCCCCGACCAATTATTACCATCGCATTCAATTATGGTTCATGGCTTATTGCCAGAAACAAAAAATATTGAAGTTACTTCTAATTCAGGGTCATGTTGTTCAGGAATGCATGCAATGAAGTACGCTTACCTATCAATTAAAAGCGGAGAAAAACATAAAGCTGTTTGTGCTGGTTCGGAACGAATGTCTGTCTTGTTAAAATCCGATTTGTTCGAAGAAGAAGCAAAACAATTGGAAGCTTTAAATGCAAATCCTTATGTTGCTTTCGAAAAAGATTTTTTACGTTGGATGTTATCGGATGGAGCTGGTGCTTTTTTATTGGAAAACAAGAAAAACGAAAATGGTATTTCGTTAAAAGTTGAATGGATCGAACTGTTTTCTTTTGCAAACGAAAAGGAAACCTGTATGTATATGGGAGCCGAAAAACTTTCTGATGGCACATTAAATAGCTACCTCCATTATTCTCCACAAGAAATTGTGAATAAATCGATATTAAGCATTAAGCAAGATGTTAAATTGTTGAGTGCTACGATTATTGAAAAAGGGTTTAATGGTCTTAAAGATATTTTAGATCGTAAAGGAGTGTCGGTAGATGAAATAGATTATTTACTTCCACACATGTCGAGTTATTTCTTTAAAGATAAGATTTATGATATCTTGGCTAAAAATGGAATTACGATACCTTACGAGCGTTGGTTTACAAATTTGAAAACCAAAGGAAATGTTGGAGCTGGAAGCATTTACATTATGCTTGATGAACTTGTGAAAACAAAAAATCTACAAAAAGGCAATAAAATACTTTTGGCAGTTCCTGAAAGTGCACGTTTCTCATATGCTTTTTGTTTACTAACAGTGTGTTAGTTGAAAATACTACGATAAATGAAACTAGAAGAAACACCTCAAGATAAAAGTGCTTTAGAAGTAATGACTAAAGAACTTTGTTATGTTGTTGATGAAAATGGCAATTATACAAAGTCGCTAAGCAAAGGCTGGGAAGTTAAAGCTGCAGCTTTAGATTTAGCTTGGGATGATATTGAAATACGAGTTGAGAGTGCTCGTCAAAAAGTTCTACAAGGAAATGCTAGTCCGATTCTTTATTATATGGAATTGAAAATAATGGACTTAAGTATCATTTCTGCATATACTGGTTTTTGGACTTGGCAAATAAAACGTCACATGAAAGCTTCGGTATTTGCAAAACTATCAAATAAAAAACTTCAGAAATATGCTAACTTGTTTGAAGTAAGCATCGATGAAATTAAAACAATACAATGAAATTAGATTTTAACCACAACCAATCTGCTCATTGCGAAAACGGTGTTACTTGTAATTTATTAAATTATAACGGATCGAAGAAAATTACTGAACCACTTGCTTTTGGAATTGGATCGGGATTGTTCTTTATTTTTATACCATTTTTAAAGGTAAATAATAGTCCAGCTTTGTCGTATCGAATAATGCCTGGATTAATATTTAAACGTACCTGCCATTCATTGGGAATTCCTTATGAGAAAAAACGTTTTTCATCAACTCAAGAAGCTCAAAATACACTAGATAGTTTATTACAAAAAGATATTGCTGTTGGTTGTCAAGTAGGTGTTTATTATTTGCCATATTTCCCTAAAGAATATCGTTTCCACTTTAATGCTCACAATATTGTTGTGTATGGTAAAGAGGATGATACGTATTTGGTAAGCGATCCGGTAATGGAAACAACAACGCAGCTCAGTTCATCAGAATTGGAACGGGTTCGTTTTGCTAAAGGTGCATTAGCTCCCAAAGGGAATTTATATTATCCACAATTCGATGGTGAAATTTCGGACGAACAAATTCGTAAAGCAATTAAAAAAGGCATAAAACGTAATGTCCGCGATATGTTATACATTCCAGGCCCAATAGCTGGAGTAAGCGGAATTAGATATATTGCTAATAGAATATTGGTTTGGCATAAAAAACTCGACACACAAATATTCCGTACATATCTTGCACAAATAATACGTATGCAAGAAGAAATTGGAACTGGTGGTGGAGGTTTCCGCTTTATTTATGCAGCATTTTTACAAGAAGCTTATGCTTATATTCCCAAAGAAGAATTATTGACAATATCCGAACAATTTACTCAAGCGGGCGATTTATGGCGATCGTTTGCTGTTGATGCAGCTGGTGTTTTTAAAGGCAGACTTGGATCTCAACAAGACATCGACAATCTTGCAAAACAATTAAATGCTATTGCAGACATCGAGAAAAATGCATTTATAGCATTGTCGAAAATAAAATGGAATTAAGCGTGGAAAATACTGCTGTTCAATTGACAAACGTAAGTTTTCAGTATGAAACAAATAATCCAACGTTTCTTAATAATATTTCGTTATCGATAGCGAAAAATGATAGGTTTGGGATATTTGGTCCTAACGGAGCAGGTAAAACTACTTTGATGTCGATGATGACGGGGATTTTAAAACCTAAGTCGGGAACTATTTCATTATTCGGTAATAGTTTATTTGATAATGATGCTAAACGTTTGTTTGGCTATGTTCCTCAAGATTTTGCTTTTTACCCAGAACTTACTCCAAAAGAAAATTTGCAATTCTACGGTGCATGGTATGGGCTAAACAAACAACAAATAAAAGAACGATCGGAAGAGTTACTTACCATTTTAGGTTTGTATGATGTTCGCAATAAGCAATTGAAAAAGTTTTCGGGAGGAATGAAACGACGCATCAATTTAGCAATTGGCATAATGCATCGTCCACAAATTATTTTTCTCGATGAACCTACTGTTGGGGTTGATATTCAATCGCGACATGCAATTGTTACGTATTTAAAAGAGTTGAATGCCAATGGTTCAACCTTAATTTACACCTCGCATCATTTGAAAGAAGCCGAAGATTTATGCCAAAACGTTGTACTTATCGACGAAGGTGTAATCATAGCTCACGATAATATGCAAGATTTGATTGATAAACACGAGGAAAACGGATTGGAAGGATTGTTCCTAAAGTTAACCGGTAACGCATACAGAGACTAATGTTTAAATTTACAGCAGCATTATTAAAAGAGTTTCGTTTGTTGGTTCGCGACAGAGTAGGGCTTGCTCTTATGTTTTTGATGCCAATTCTTTTGGTTATTATAATGACAGCCATTCAAAACAGTACTTTCGAACTTATTAACGATAATAAAATTCCAATTCTCCTTTTCAATAACGACAATAGTGCAACATCGAAAGACTTTGTGCGAACACTCGAAAAGGCTGGAATGTTTAAGGTTATTCAAATAAACGTTAAGGAAAAGCAAAATATCCGTGCATTGATGCATAAACACGATGCATTAGTGGCTTTAACGATTCCCAAAGCGTATTTTTCGCAGATGGAAAAGCAGGCACAAATAAATGCAGCAAAGGCATTGGAAAGTTTTGGAATGGCAAATGCATCGGGAGTAAAAACAAACATTCGTTTAGATTCATTCGATATTAGTTTTCAGCCTGTTTTGCAAGAATCGTATCGATATTCAATACGAGGTGGATTGCAAAGTATAATGCAAATTATTGCAAACAAAATAATGATTAAATCGCTGTACAGTTCCATTAATCAAAAAGAAATGCCCGACGATTTTCTTAAAGATATGATGAAAAGTCAGGTTACATTTAAACAAACAACTTTATCGAATAACGATAATGCAACAATTCCTAATGCCAGTCAGCACAATGTTCCAGCATGGACATTATTTGCTATGTTCTTTACCGTAGTATCTCTTGGTGGAAATATGGTGAAGGAAAAGCTGAGTGGTAGTTTTGTGCGATTAAAGCTATTGCCTACCAGTTATATGCTTGGTTTACTTGCAAAACAGTTGGTCTATTTGGGGGTAATTATTGCACAGGTTATTGTTATTTTTTCGATTGGGAAATGGGTTTTCCCTTGCATGCATTTGCCCGAATTAAATATGCCAACAAATTTATTCAGTCTACTGTTTGTCGTTTTAGTTTGTGGATGGAATGCAATTAGTTTTGCACTATGTATTGGCGTTTTTGCACAATCGCAAGAGCAGGCAAGTGGTTTTGGTAGTGTATCGGTAGTCATTTTGGCAGCGTTTGGAGGTGTGTTTGTGCCTGCATTTGCTATGCCCGAAGCATTTACCCTTATTATGAAAGCTTCGCCCTTTTACTGGGGCTTAGAGTCGTTCTATAGCTTGTTCCTCGAAAATAGAATGTTTATTGATATTCTCGGAACAATGTTACCCCTTATTATTATAGCAATTCTTTTGCAAATAACTGCTTTTATTGGCTTGAAGGCTCAGAAGTTGGTTCATTAATCTGGTTTGATTCTCTTTTTCGAGAATATACTTTTTTCGGTGTAAAAGAGCTTGTTTATAGTTTACTTTTTAGCGATGGGATAGGTGACACCTTTCGTCGTTTTAGACGTGCCAGGTTTTGAAAACCTGGCACGTCTTGTTTGTACGGTCATGTTTGTACTATGGAACCTTACATGAACATCAAGAAAAGCGATATGAAAATTTGGGAAGCTATATGAATCATAAGAAAAGTAATATAAAAATTTGGGAAGCCACGTGAATTATTAGAAAAGCGATATAAAAATTTGGGAAGCTATATGAATCATAAGAAAAGCAATATAAAAATTTAGGAAGCCATATGAATCATAAGAAAAGCGATATGAAAATTTGGGAAGCCACGTGAATCACAAGAAAAACGATATAAAAATTTGGGAAGCTATATGAATCATAAGAAAAGCAATATAAAAATTTAGGAATCCATATGAATCATTAGAAAAGCGATATAAAAATTTGGGAAGCCATGTGAACCAAAAGAAAAACGATATAAAAATTTGGGAAGCAACGTTAATCACAAGAAAAACGATATGAAATTTGGAGAAGCCATGTGAATCATGAGAAATGTCCTCAGCTCCCGCAAGTGTTCCGCAGGACACTTGTGGGTTTAATCAGAAATAATAAACAAAGCAATGTGTTTTACACAAAGTTTTTAACTTTGTAGCTATGTGACTTTTGTGTTAAAATTATAGATGCAAAGTTAAAAACTTTGCAGGCAAGTTCTGCTTTTTCGTGAAAGGTAATATAAAGACCACAAGTGTACTTTGTAACACTTGCGGTAGCTGAACAATGCTATTCCCTTTTATGGATTTATTTTATCGTTTTTTATGGTATTAAATGTATCATCAGCCCATTTTGCGGGATTGTTTATAATGTAATCTGAAATGTTTTTATACGATTTTTCATCACGGATAATGTGTTCGTAATAATTGCGTTGCCACAATGTACCATTGAATCCCAACAATCCCAATTGTTTTGTAACCGATGATTTATATCCACGAACTATTGCTCCAATCGTTTGTGATGGTGATTGTGGGGGCGAATTGCATTCGCCCTTTTTTGTGATTGTATTTTCGGGCAAATCCGATTTGTTTGGAATAATGGGCGAATGCAATTCGCCCTTACAATCATCCAACAACCGGATGATGGCATGGAAATGATTGGGCATTATTATAAATTCACCCAATTCAACATTGGGACGAATTTCGGGCGTTTTTATCCATTCGTTATATGCAATTTGTCCAAATTGGTTTAATATCATTTCGGGGGGGATGTGATCTTCTTGGGATAAAGATATAGGGCGAATGCAATTCGCCCCTACAGATGCTTGGGGGAATGCGATTTGGCCAAATATGTGTTTTCGATTATGGCAACAAATGGTTATAAAATATAATCCTGCCTGCGAATAATCGTATCCTTTTAATCGGATAGATCGGCGATGGTGGATTTGTGGGTTATATCTTGCTTTCTCGTTCATTGGTTGGGGCGAATTGCATTCGCCCATTTTTAAAATCTACTTTACTTATCGTTGTCTATAAAAAACAAAGTCCAGTAATATTATTTTACTGGACTTCACTTTATGTATTATTATGAAATTTTATTTCTTGCTAAAGTTAGCTTTAATCAAGATATCTTCTTTTTGGTTTTTATAGAATTCAACAACAAATTCGTCATTTCCTGTTTTTAAAACTCTATCAACTTTAAATTGTTCCAACTTCATGTCATTAAAGTCTTTTGTATCTAATAACGATACTTTACAAACTTCTCCAGAAGCATCAGATACTTTATAAGCTGTTAAGAATCCACCTTGACCATCTTGATGAGTTGCTGGTTTTTTATTTGTAGGTAATGTTAAGTTTTTAACATTATCTAAGAATACTAAGTAGTGATTATTGTTTGAATTAATATATTTATACGATAATCCACCTTGTGCAAGGCCTCCTTTTTGGCGTTTTGGAAGTTTTTTCATCCATGCTAGTTTTCCATTTGCATCTATTTTAGCAATTAACATATCATTATAGTGCGATTCATATTCAGTATGTGAAGTATTGCCACTATATGATTGATACGTAATTAAATAATACTGCTCACCAACGATAATGATACTACCGTCTTTTTGAATTATTAATTGACGTAATTGTAAGTCACGGAATTCCGTTTTATCGTTTTTGTCAGCTTTTTCGTTTTTAGCTTGTTCTTTGTCTGTTAAATATTGATTAATAACTTCAACAGGTATTTTGTAGGTTTGAACATTTTTCGCTTCTCCGTTTTTATCTGTTTTAAACATAAAGATACCCGATGCATCGTCTAAGTCACCACTATATTTGGTGTTTTTAGCTTCGCTGTAAAAACCAGCACAAATCATTTGTTTGTTTGTGGTTTCAAATAACCATAAATCAGTAACGATATTAGTTCCAACTTCAATTTTTGTAATTCTAAAGTCTTTTACGTTTTGCTGTACACAAAGAAGTTCTAAACGGAAGTTTGGTTTACCATCTTTGTATTTTTTAATTCTACTATCATCGTCATTAAATACGGTTGCAAGAGTATAAACATTACCTTCCGAATCAATTGAATAATCCATGTTATTCATTTTACTTTCAGTATAAGGCATGGTATATTCGTCACCATAAATCGATTCCATTTTGTTATTGAAAACAAATAGTCCAATGATATCTTTACTTAATTTATCTTTTTTCTCTGTAGGTTTTCTTCTGTATTGAATAAGAACTTTTGTAGAGTCAAATGATGTTTGAACATTGAATTTATCAATATCTGTAGCTCCAAATCCAGTAAATATATTAAATGAAATTCCACCTTCGCCTTTATAATCGGTAACTTTTCCATCAACTTTAACTAAAAGTTTATCGGTTCCTTTAAAGCCAAAGTTGTCGAAATCGATTTCACGACAAAATAATTGTTCTTTTTTATTTGGTTTATCCCATAAAGAATAAAACAAAAAGTATGTTCCTTTAAATTCTTTAATACATTCGAAATGATAACCTTTGGGTAAATCAACGATGTCTTTTGTATTTAATTCTGTTAATGTTTTTACGTCGAAAAGCTGCATTTTAAGAGCTTTCATTGTACGTTTGAAGGTTAATATTTTACCTCCTTTTTGAATGTAAATTTTGTAAAAAGCATCGACTACACGATAAGGTTTTCCAGCAGTTATTTCTGCTTTTTCAACTTTCATACCTTGAGAGAAAGCTCCTAAAGTACAAGCAATTAATAATAAAGTAAGGATTTTTTTCATGGTTTTACTGTTTAGTTTATGTTATTTAATCATTGGTTTTACTTCTTCTTCTATCAGTCTGTTAATAAACTGACGTTTTCTGTTAACATCACCTTTCCCAATAGTTACAAGTGTGTTTGTTTCCATTAATTCGTCCATTGTTTTAGGGTTAACAAATATCATTTTGCCTCTTTTATGTCCAAATTCAATAGTTTTTGAATCAATTTTTAAAATGAAATCTGCCTCATCTTTTATTTTAGTTACATTCCAATATCCCCAATAATTAATAGCAATTGTAGCATAGTTTAATTCAGCAGCATCTTTGGTAACAATATAAACTTTGTTGCCCAATTTTGTGAGTGTTTTAAATAATTCACTTTTGTTTATTTGTGAAGAAGCTTGAATTGTTGTTTTACTAGTATCTTGAGCGAAACAAAAATTTCCTTGGAACAATAGTATTGAAATAAAGAGAATAACGATTTTCATAATTATATAATATATTTATTATTCTTTGAATAATGGTTTTACCTCTTCATCTATCAATCTAAAAATAAGTTGTCTTTTCTTATTTTTATCTTTTCTTGGTTCGGTTTGTAGGGTTGCAGTTGTCTTTAATTCCTCATTTGTTGCTGGGTTTAAGAAAATAATTTTACCCGATCTATCTGCTCTACTAATAGCACCAGTTTCTAGTTTTAAAACAAAATCGGCTTCACTTCTGTTCGTTGTAACATTCCAATAACCCCAATAATTTATTGCTGTGTTTGCATGAATAGTTTCTGTTATATCAAGTGAAATTATGAATACTTTGTTCCCTTTTTTAGTTATCCTTTTAAAAATGTCATCTTTTGAAACCTGTACAGATTGTTTTGTTTTACTAGTATCTTGAGCATTTACTTGTATTATTGCGAATAAAAAGGCGAGTAGTATTGATATTTTTTTCATTTTACAATATTTAAAATTAGTTTGTTATTATTTTTCAAATGTAAAAAAATACATTTGAAATTGGGTGTTTTTATTTGCTGATATTTAAAAAATTACTAACAGGTTTTGCGTACATTTCAATGAACATAGCGTTTAGTTTACTGTCTGTAATTTCGGTGCTTGCAACTTTTTTGTTGACGTATGTAATGAAATCAGCTTTTTCTTGATCGGTGTATTTTTGTCCAAGATGTTCGCTCGTATTATTAACAATATCAAAAGCAACATAATTAATTGCACGTAAAGTATAGTTTGTATGTATTTGTTTGTCGATTAATTCCACAACATAATCGGCAAGTTCATTCATGCCAATGTGAGCATCAATTTTTTGTAGTTCTACGTTAATTGGTTGGCCGAAACATACGTTTACGCCACCTTTGTAACCAACAATTCCACCAACGATGCTATTAAAATCTTCGTTTGGTTGTTTTATGTATTCTTGCGTTAGTGAAATGTACATTTCGCGAACTTTTTGAATATCGCAAGGAATGTATTCGTATGAAATGCAAATTGGTACAATGTTTAAATCCATCAATGCATCGCGGTGGTCTTTACGTCCAGCAGCTAGCATTTTTATTAAGCCCGATTGTGTACGGTCGTCACCGTCTTTGGTACGTCCATCGCGTTGAGCAATCCAAACTGAATCTTTCTTTTCGGTTAATACGTGGCGAATGTAAGCAGAATGTAAAACGGCGTGTTTGTATGTTTCCATTTTTGTGCCTCCACGATAAAATGTAAACATTTTATTTAGTTTTCCTATGTCAACAATCATTGGATCTTTCATCAAATTACTGCCAAAAGTAATTTGCGTTGTTTTATGATTGTTTTCATAAAGTATAACTTGCATTATTGCTGAATCAAGAACAATGTCGTGATGATTTGCAATAAATAAATATGGTTTTGTATTGTCAAGCTGCTCTAATCCAGAGAACGTTAAACCAGTAGATGTTTTTCGTACAACTTCACGAACGGCATGTTGCGAAAAGAAATCTTGGAATGCTTCAACTGTTGTTAGATTACTGAAATCGACAATTACTTGATCGATATCTTTATCGGGGTAAACATATGCCAACACTGGTTTTAAAAATGGATGTTTCATCATCCTTTGTATTGCTGGTACAACTTCAGAATTGTTGTATGGTCTTAGTATTTCAAATTCGTTACTGAAATCCATCTTTCTCCTTTTATTGTTGGTTAATATTTTGAAATTCTTTTATCTATAAATGTAACAGGTTTTCTGCTCATTCCAGGAAATTGCAATATAGCAATTTCATCGGGATTTAAAAACTGTATTGATGGTGCAACTCGTAGTTTTGCTCTAAAGTGATCTTTAATGTTCTTCTCAAAAATCTCATCGGGAGTTTCGCAACCTACTTTTACTAATATATCGTCGGTGTCGATGCTGTTTGTTGAAACTTCAATAATGTAGTTTTTTACTCCAGGCATATCGTTTAATATGTCGTAAAGCGATGGAGGGAATAGGGAAGTACCTTTGTATTTTATCATTTGGTTTTTACGTCCAACAACAGGGCTAATTCTTAGTGTGTTTCGTCCACATTTACAGGGGCTTGAATCGTATGTGCAAATGTCGCCCGTTTTAAAACGAATAAGTGGCATTCCTTCAACACCAAGTGTTGTAATCGTTACTTCGCCAAGTTCGCCTTCTTTAACTGGTTTGTTGTTTGAATCAAGGAATTCAACAATCATTAGTTCGGCGTGTAGATGTCCTCCTTTTCCTTCGGTACATTCGGTAAATGCACCGCTCATTTCCGTTGATGCGTATGTTGAGAAAAGCTTAATATCCCATTTTGAGGTAATTTGTTGACCCAATTTGTTCAAATTGAAATTAGTGTCGCGAATAGGTTCCCCAATACAAATTGCCGATTTTATAGAAGAATTTTTGTAGTCGATTTTATTTTCTTCGGCATATTCTATCATTTTTATGAGAAATGACGGAACGGTTACAAATACCGTTGGTTTTATTCTTTTTATGGTATCGAATTGTAATTCGGGATTTCCTGGACCAACACGAACGATGCTTGCTCCAAGTTTACGTAAGCCAATGTAGTAGGCTAGTCCAGCCATAAATCGGCGATCGAGAGTTACTATTAAATGGTAAATGTCGTCGGGGCTGCCACCTGCACAAACAAACGACATATATTCATTAAGTGCAAGTCGTTCTAAATCGTTTTCGGTAGCACCAAAGGTAACTGGTTCGCCCGATGTTCCCGATGTTGTCATATAGTCAATGATTTTTGACTTATCGACACAAAGGAAATCCATGTTTTGTTGTTGAAGATGTTCTTTGGTGGTAACTGGAAGTTTTTCTAAATCTTCGATAGTTTTGATTTGAGAAACGTCAATACCCTTTTCTTTAAATAGAGTTGAATAGAATTTTGAATTCTTGTTTACATAACTTAAAATTTCACCCAAGCGTGTTTCTTGAAAAGCTTTAATGGCTTCTTTCGACTGTGTTCCTATTTCTGGTTCAGGTACAAACATGACTTTATTGTTTGAGTTTATAATCAAATATCATTTCCGAATTTGAGAATTTATCTTCTAATAGCTTTTTGCTTTTTGAATCGTGGTTTAAATAATAATCGAAGAAATGCAATACAAAGTTGTTTGTTGCATTTATTGTTTTGCGACCATTGGCTTTGCCATTAAAATCGGTTACATTTTTAGGATTGGAAAAAGGAATAACCGAGGCATCGCTAAAAATAAAGTGACTCGAATTAAGTATCGATAATTTGTAGAAATCGGCATTACTTTTTGAATAAATTATTTCATTGCCAATATTCCAATCGATATAGGTTGAGCTTTCGATTAACATAAATGGTGATGTTAATGGATTATCTATAACATTGCCAAATTGGAAACAGTCGATATTTATTCCAGCTTTTACTCGAGGATCGTTTTTGCATAATTGTCCAGCTACAGCTCCACCAAATGAATGACCAAGTGCACCAATTCTACTAGTATCTATTTTACAAAAGAAGGTATCGTTTTTTGCACAATTATCAATTAATGTTTTTACAAAAAACTCTGAATCATCGACCCAAAGTTTTAATGCTTTGTCGAATTTCTTTAGTCTTTTTAAAGTGTTGCGTGTAATGGCTTCGCGTTTTTCAACAGTGCTTTTATCTTTGGGACGTACCCAATCGGCAATTAAAAGTTGAAGAAACGCAAGTCGAGTTCTTCCTTTTTTGAGGTATATCTTTTTACCATCGGGAAATGCTACATACGGTTGTTCATAAGGATGGGTTAAGCTACAAACTATATAACCATTACTAGCTAAATTTTCCATTATACATGAGTTCAAATCGGGGATTCCAAAGTAGTAACCCGAAGAGAAAATTATAACGGGAAATTTATCTTGTTTTGTAGAAAGTGGTGCATTGCAAACGGAATGTGTTTTGAAATGTCGGGTAGAGTCGAGGAATGATTTTTTTACACCTAAAGGTTTAAATATGTCGAAAATAATTTTTGTTGAATAGGTTGCCATATAACAATCGTAACCTAATTCGGGAGTATAATCTGATGGATACCAGATTTTAACAGACATTTTGCGGTATTTCTTGCTCCAGCTATATTTTTCGTGACGACTACTATCAGTTAAATAAATTTCCTTGGTTCCAATTTTATATGGACCAGAGGGAGGTGGTAAAAATGCTTCGGCATTATAGGCTTGAGCAAAAATAGATTGCTGAGCAAAAAGTGTTATTAAGCACAAAATCAGTTGTAAACAAATATGTTTAAAGGTTTTCATTTTTATGACAATTGATCTTTTGTTGTAAGTTTTAATACATTAACCTTGCATGCACTGATACAACGTTCGCAAACAATGCAAGTACTATCGTTTACTCTTTTTTTGTCAATAACATACTGATGAACATCAATAAGCATCGGACAATTTTTGTTACACAAATTGCAGTTTGTGCATTTATTTGATTGAATTGGAGTTATTTTAAACATCGATAACGGGGCAATCAATCCCGATATGGTAATAAATGGACACAACAATCTGCAATATGCACGGCTACCAACCAAAAAGCTAAGACCAAATCCTAATGCTGTAATTATTATGTTTTCACCAATAATCCAGCCTTTTCGATAAGCTTCGTTATTTCCAGGATCCCATAAATATGCTACAAAAAACGATAACGCAATTAAGCCAATTAAATAACTCCAAGCCAATAGGTTTGAACGAGGTTTAATCTTCTTTTTATCTGTTTTTTTTGTGTTGGTCATTTCAAAAAAGAAACCAGTCCAACAAGCACGCGAGCAAAATGCGTTTCCTAAGAAAAATGGTAATATCAATCGAGCTACTATGAGTTGAATAAGTGCACCTGTAACAACACCAGAATAAGCATCGAAAAATATTTCGGAAAATTGAAAATTGACGCCTTTAGCAATTCCAAGCCAAAACAGCAAAAAGAATCCAACAATACATTGGACACTAAGTCGTAATATTTGTCGTAGTTTTGGGAAATAAAGTATTAAAATTCGAGTATTCGAATCCATAAATCCGATACCCGAAAAAAGATAGAAATACCGTATATCCCTTAAAGCCCAAACAATAAGTCCAATTACGATAAAAATACCAAAGCTAATCAGTGGTATTTTTAAAATACTTAGATCTTTTTTTTCTGTTACCATTGGTGAAAAAATCGACGAACTCTTAACTTCAATATGGTTTGCATTGTGCAAAACCATTTCCCCCCTAAAAGAAATTACTAACAATTCA
>Ga0302286_10000912_pt1 | contig 22870 bp, 17 predicted proteins | sample III_Fen_E2_3_FD_198765 | JGI IMG/M metagenome (GOLD analysis project Ga0302286, IMG submission 198765) | Peat permafrost microbial communities from Stordalen Mire near Abisko, Sweden - III_Fen_E2_3 | ecosystem: Environmental > Terrestrial > Soil > Wetlands > Permafrost | place: Sweden: Abisko...
TAAAGATAATATTTTCTTATCTATTCAAAATGGCGCAGATGCTATTGTTTCTGGAATTAAGCACTTTACTAAAAAATCTAATACTTAGTCTCAAGTTAAATTTTTTTTATACTAATATTGATAAGTAAGGAGTTATGTATATGAAAACAGAGCTGATTGATGGATTTAAGTTTGGCATAATGCTTCAAATAGCTGTAGGTCCAGTTTGTTTTTTTATATTTCAATTATCAATTACTACTGGTTTGACTTCCTCATTAATAGGGACTTTGGGGGTCACTTTGGTTGATGCGTTGTATATTATTCTTGCTATATTAGGAATTGGTAAACTTATTGAGAAGAACTCTAGTTTAGAGAAAATCTTAAAATACTTTGGCTCATTGGTATTAATTATATTTGGTTTGTATATTTGCGTAACTTCTTTGATAAGTATTTCAACCCCAAGTACATCAGCCATTCCTGTTATGACTACGAATCCATTTATAAGTGCAATTTTATTAACTGTTTCAAACCCGCTTACTATAATTTTTTGGACCGGCGTTTTTGCTTCTAAAACGACTAGTGAGGATATGAAGTTTAATGAAATATTATTATTTGGACTTGGCTCCATAATCTCTACTTTAGCTTTTCTTTCGTTTGTTTCTATTCTTGGTTGTTTTACAAAAGTGTTCATCAATGTGCATATAATAGTTGTACTCAATATGATTGTAGGTATTTTGCTTTTATTTTTCGGTGTTAAGCCATATATAAAAATTGACCGTGCTGTTGATTAAATATTGTTTTTTTTAATTGTTTTGAAGTTAATCTATCATAAAGGACTTTAAAATCCAGTAATTAAAATTATTATACTTTTGTAACGCAAAGGTATTGACTTTTCCCTAAACATATTCTAATATATTAATATTAGAATATTATAATATAGTGAATAGCTAATATAACGGAGGCAAAAATGAATGCAGTGGAATTAAATGATTTGAATTTCGATTCAGAAGTAAAAGAAAGTGCTCAGCCTGTATTGGTAGATTTTTATGCCGACTGGTGTGGTCCTTGCCGTAAGCAGTTACCAATTATGGATAAGGTTGCACAAGATTATTTTGGGAAAGTTAAAGTAGTAAAGTTGAATGTTGATTATGCAAGAATTAAATCAGCTGAGTTTGGAGTTTCAAGTGTTCCATCTCTTTTGGTATTTAAAAATGGTGAAGTAGTTGAAAAACTAATAGGTGTTCATTCTAATAGTCAATTGTCAGAAATTATAGATAGATATTTATGATGTTTAATTATGAAAACTAAAATAGGTAAAATAATAAATGTTTTAAAAGCACTTGCTTGTGAGACAAGGTTTAAAATCGTTGTCGGGCTCATTGATACGAGAGAATGTAATGTCAACCTTATTGCTGAATATCTCGGTATAGCCCAGCCTAATGTCTCACAGCATTTGGCTATTTTAAAAAGTGCTGGAATTATTGAAGGTTACAGAAATGGGGCGCAAATTTGTTATAGAGTTGTTAACCAACAAGCTGTGAGTATTATTAAAGCGTTAGAGATTTATAAATAATTTGAAGATCATACATTTATTTGTATGATCATTTTTTGTTTTTTGTATTTTTGTAAATAAATTTGTATTATTTGAAATTTTAATAAGAAATATGACTTTATCAATGTATAAGCCTGTATGCAAATGAATTTTTATATATATGACAAAAATTTTGATACTTTAGACTTTATAAAGTCTTATTTAGAGCACGAAGCTTATAAAAAGGATAAAGTAGTAGAACCTGACACAACAATAAAAAAACAGGTTGATTATTATATTGCACAATTATCACATCTTTCCCCAATATTAATGTTAATTGCCCCATCTACAACGATATTGTAGCACTAGAATAATTGAGATTTGTAAATGTTACTGAAAAGATTGAAATATGAAAATTTAAAATTACTTTGTATATGTAGGAGCATTTATGAGTACTAACTTTTTTATGTTATTTGATAATTTTAATTTGTTGACTTTCTTTAAATCTATTTTTCATAGAGGAGAAGATAAATCATCAAATGATAAAGTTAAAAAGCAGGTTCTAGAATATATTAGTAAATTATCAAACTTGGCTCCAATTTTAACATTAGTTTTTTGTTACAAGTTTATCTAATATTTGTTTTTAAGTTAACTAAAATATCGATTTGAGTCTTAAATGTGCAAAAGTTAATCTTATTGTGATAAACGTTTTTCTTTATTATATGAATAGATCATAAATGTTCCAAGTATAGATGCTAGGATTATTGAAGAGCCTATTGTCCCAAAATTAAGTCCGCCCTTAGCAATTGGTTTTGTTAATAAGTCTCCAAATGTTGCTCCAAAAGGTCGTGTCAAAACGAAGGCAATCCAGAATAAAATTACTGAATTAATCTTAGTAAATTTCCATAATAAAATGACTAGTGTGATTAACCCTCCAACTAAGAGTGCTCCTCCAACAAATCCTAAGCCTAGGTTGTCTGATAAAAAATCACCAAATGCGGTGCCTAAGGTGTTTGAAAATAATATTGCAAACCAATAGAAAAGTTCCGATTTGTGGGTTTGAATATTGCTTACTGAGAGAGTTTTTTCGCTAATATACCAAGTTGTTAAAACTGCAATTAGACATGATATTAAAATTAATGAGCCTTTTTCATATCCGAGATGTAAAGTTCTGTCCATAAAATCAGATATTGTTGTTCCTGCTGTGCTTGTTGTTAGAATTACTGTCCAATATAATAAAGGATTATATTTTTTTGATTTTAACTGAATAAATAAAGAAACAAAGAATAAACTAATCAATATGATAGAACTGTGTTCATATCCTATTTTTAGGGTCATTGATATAAGGTCTCCTCCTGTTTCTCCAAGAGTTGTTGCACAAATTTTCATAATCCAAAAACTTAAATTTACTATTGCAACCTTATTCATAATTAGTAACTTTTTAATTTTACAGCAATCATTGTAATATTTGAACTATATTTTTTAAATAGCCCATCTGAGGCCAAATTGGAAGGCAACACCATTTCTGCCTCCTCCTCTGAACAATGCTTGGAAGAATCCACTAAATCTTTCTTTTATTACCCGTTGGTAGCCGAATCCGTATTCAACATATGGATTAATAGAAAGTTGCGGCATTGGGAACTCGTTCGCTGTGAAATTTGTTTTGTCTATTTCGTTAAAAACCATATTTGTTACCAAATATATTTGTTCGTTTCCTTCCTTCATGTTTTTAATAAACTTCAACCCAGGTGCTACTTGTGTTGCATTTAAAGGCTTTGAAGTCATATTAATCCCTGATACAGCTTTGTAGTTAAATGTATTTGTAAATGTGTATGCCAACATTAAGTTTGGTTGGAAAATATATTCTCCATTTTTAAATTCAAAGTTATGTCCACATTTTGCTGCTGCTCCCGCAAATAATGCTGAAAAATTCTCTTGACCATAAGGGGTAGTCGCATTTGCTAAACTGTCCCCAACGCTACTCATAACTGTTAAAAAATTATTTCCTCGGACCATATTTTCTGCTAAACCAACTAAAACTCCATTTTGGGAGATTCCTACTCCGTCATAATTTTGGTTTGAGCCCAAGTAACCGACATAAGCACTTGTATTTCCAACTATTCCATGTCCTAAATACTTGAATGGGTTATCTCCACCTACTAATGTTCCATATTGAATTGTAGAAACATCAGGGCCATTATGCAAAGGGATATTTTCAAAACTAACAAAATTTTTCATCCAAATACCCTTATTTAAATCACATGAATAAATTGGGGAGAAAGTTCCATTCCCTGACATAGGACAGGATTTACCTGTATATCCGTTTGGGGGGTCATTTGATAAAGCACAGCAAATAGTTGACTCTCTTTTTGCTAAAGGAAAAGACATAAAGGAATCAACGTTTCCAAATAATTGTTGATCCATTGCAATTTGTAACAAGAAAGTTGAAGTTTGAGCGACACTACCGGCTGTAGCATAGGGAGAAATGCCAGTTTTTATAAAATTTAATGCTCCAACTGAGCTATCATATGAAACTCCATACTTGAATAAAGCACCGTTTACTGAGGAAACGCTAGTTGAAATATGATTTTTTGTATTGGCATCTGCAATAGGAACAATTGTATTGATGGCATTTGCCTCACTCAATAATTTTATGCTACTAATATTTAATATTCCTGAAGTTGTTCCTGTAGTCGTAATTGTATCTCCGGTTTTATTCGCCAAATCAACGTCTATTAGCCAATCTGAAATACCTACAAATGTTGCGTTGTTTAATCCCATGGTCCCGATATGATTATTTTGAGTATCTATTATTCCATCATAAATACCAAGGTTGTTGCTACTAATGTAGGATTCATTTCCTATAACTATTGCTCCGTTATATAGGTTAATTGTCGAATTGGTTATATTGTTATTAAAATAAACCGTCCCAGTATTTAATGTAGAAGAACCTAAAGGTGAGTTGATATTTATTGTGCTTGTAGTTATATCAGAAGAATCTACCGTGTCGTTGAACACAATTGTGCCGCCATTTCCTGCATTTAAATACACCGTCCCGTGATTGTAAAGGCCATTACTAATGCTTCCAGCGGTATTGCCTGATAACACTATTTGACCACCATCGGCTTTTAGATACATCGTACCAAGATTGTAAATTGCACCTCCGTTTGCTGTTGCATGATTTCCCGTAAAAGTTGTATTTGTGAAGGTTGCTATTCCTGAATTATAAACAGCTCCACCATTTGTTGCCGTATTCCCGTTATAAGTTCCAGTGTTCGAAGTTAAAGTTCCTGAATTATAAACAGCTCCACCATTTGTTGCCGTATTACCAGTATAAATTGAGTCGTGTGTAGTTATAGTTCCTGAATTATAAATGGCTCCACCATCACCACTAGATGTAAAGTCACTGAAATTTGAAGGAATTATATTAACGTTCCCTGATCCGTTATAAATAGCAGCCCCTGAACCAGTATAAGAATAGCCATCGAATGTGGAATTCGTAAAATTTGTGGATTCTGCTGGAGTTGGTGTTGTATCATTAACATATACTCTAGAACTGTTTTTGAATGTACTATTAGTGAAATCCTGAGTCCCTCCTGTAATGTTTACCGCAACGTTATCTACGTTTGTATTAGGAATACTGCTTTTACCAACATTTGTAATGCCGTTTTTGATATTAAGAGTAACTGTTGATATTTTATTATTGAAGTTGACTGTTCCTGTTCCTGCTGAGTTGACATCTATTACATTTGAATGTGAGTTCGAATTTATTGTATTATCTAGATTAATTGTGCCTGTGGCTGGGGCATTTAAACCTAATGTGGCAGAGGATGCCCCGCTTCCTAAGTTTACAGTATCTCCAAAAGTTAGAATCCCTGAGGATGGCCCTGTAATATTCATTGTTCCTTTGTTTATATTAAGACCATAATCTATTTGTTTATTTCCAGTAAAGCCGGATAAATTGTAGTTGTATGTACCCAATCCCTCTTTAATCAAAACATTTCCTGTTCCTGTGGTTGAAATCAGAGTATCCGAAGTATTTGTAACATTGTGGCCGTTAGTGTCTAAAGTTAGGGTACCGTTACCTTGTAATTGCACATTAGTATTAAAAATGCTATCAGCAGTATAAACCAACCCAAGATTAGATTTAGTTGCTGTTGCACTACTAACATTAATTACACCCCCAGTAATAGAATTGGCAAATGCAGTTAAGGAAGACTCATCAATTATGTTTAGCGTCCCATTATTTTGACTATAGGCTCCGCCTGTTGTTGCGTTATTTGTAATATTATCTAAGGTTAAAGTCCCGCCTGTCACATTAACCAATCCAGCCCAAGTATCTATGATGGTACCGTTACCATTCAAGGTTGCAGTTCCTCCTGATACTTTTAAAGTGTTATTCGTTGAAATATTTATTGCTGCAGTTGAATTAAATGCTCCATTTGTAGCAACCTCTAAAGTATTTCCTGTTCCCACAAAATCAACTGTACCAGTGGAGATTGTGCTACCACTGCCTAGTGTTAGTGTTGACGCTGTCCCTGATGCATTACTTAAGTGTAAAGCTCCAGTCCCGCTAGTTTGTGTGTATATTCCATTTGTTGTCACTCCATCCAAAGTTAAGCTTCCACTGGTTAAATCAACTTTGCCCAGACCACTCCAATTATCATTACTATTTAAAGTAGCGGTTCCACCTGAAACTCTAAAAGTGTTGTTTGTATTGAGAGTTAGAGCTGCGTTTGGTCCAAAAATACCACTAGCCGCAACATTCAAAACATTTCCAGTGCTTACAAAACCAACATTTCCGCCAGTAATTGAACTTGATACTCCTAATGTTAATGCTGAACTATTGCTAAGAGCTAAACTCCCTAAAGTTTGGTTATATGTTCCACCTGAATTATGCTGAAATCCATCTAGAGTCAATGCCCCACCAGTATTTGAAATATTCGTACTGGTCCAACTATCTCCTGAATTTAGGGTAAGACTACCGCCTGTTTGAATTTCAGCTATTCCTTCCGTGAATTTATTTATGCCTGTAAAAAAAGCACTTTGAATAGTAACTTTACCTGCACTATTGTTGTATGTTCCTGTGAATGCAGTATTTGTGCCATTCAAATTTAAATTACCATTTCCTAGTTTATTTATAATTCCATTCCCTTGAATCCCACCATTTATTGTTATATTGTCGCTACTATTAGTAGTTGTGAGATTTAATGTTGGACTATTTAGCATAAAAATATCGTTTGGAGTGCCAGCTTGGGTATTCCCCGTAAATGTAACGTTTGCTCCAGTTGCGTTGATATTTATAATCCCACCATCAGAATAGATTGCTCCTCCATTAACTGACGCCGTATTAGTTGAGAAATTAGAATTGGTTAAAGTTAAAGTATTCCCAGTATTGTTATAAATTGCGCCACCATTTCCTCCGGTAACAGAATTTCCTGTAAACGTGCAACCTGTTATGTTTATCTGTCCATTGGCATAAATCGCTCCACCACTTGTAGTTGCGGTATTAGTACCAAAATTTGAACCATTAATTGTAGTTGTTCCCGCAGCGGTATCATAAATTGCTCCACCTTTTGCAGAAGAGTTACCTGTAAAAGTTGAGGTGTTAACAGCAAAAGGACTGCCAGATGTATTATAAATAGCCCCACCTGATGTCGTGGAACTATTTGTATTGAATGTTGCCCCAGTAATTGCCGTAGTCCCAGTATTGTTATAAATAGCGCCACCAGACGCGGATGCCGTGTTGCTTGTAAATGTTCCACCACCGCCAACAGCTCCGATTGTTGAATCCCCACTATTATAGATGGCTCCACCATTTGCAGCTCCATTACCTGTAAAATTAACGTTGTTGCTCAAATTCAAACTCAAATTATTATAAATTGCGCCACCTGATGTGCTTGCTGTATTACTTGTAAATGTGCCACCCGATACAGTAATAGCCCCATCAGAATAAATAGCCCCACCTTTCCCACTAGTAGCTGAATTACTTGTAAAGTTGGAACCTGTAATATTTGTTGTGGATACTCCTGTACCATAAATTGCTCCACCTGTTACAGAAGTGTTGCCTGTAAAATTAGATGTATTTATAGCTAAAGCACTGGTTGACTTATTATAAATAGCCCCACCTGAGATATTTGCACTATTCCCTGTTGCTACGCTTGTGCCGAACCTCGCATCAGTGATTGTAGTGGCCCCAATATTGTTGTAAATGGCCCCACCAGATGCGGATGCAGTATTGCTTGAATAAGTTCCTCCATTTATTGTTGAGTCTCCGCTTTCATAAATAGCCCCACCATTAGCCGCATGGTTACTGGAGAAGTTGGTACTAGTTAAACTTAAACTTTTACCAGTCGCAGCATTGTTATAAATTGCTCCACCTGAATTGTTCGCAGTATTGTTTGTAAAAGAACCGCCTGTAATTGTTGCTCCATCATTATTGTATAGAGCCCCACCATTTGTTGTTGCTGTGTTTAGATTGAAGTTTGAGCTTGTAATATTGTTGGTTGATGTCCCTGTGTTGTAAATAGCTCCACCATTCGCCGCAGTATTACTTGTAAAAGTGCTCCCTGTTACATTTATCGTTCCCGTACTGTTGTAGAGGGCACCGCCGGAAGATGTTGCGGTATTGTCTGTAAAAGAACTGTTTAATACAGTGGCTGTTCCTATACTGCTAATAGCCCCTCCACTCGCATTTTTAAAGTGGTCTAAGTTTATCGTATCGAATTTATAATTCGCAGCTGAAAGCAAGTTAAATCCTGCCCATTTATTAGCTCCATCAACTGTTTTACTGTTGCCTGTTAGATTGAGCACAAATGAACCAATATTTCCTATTGAGGAAGTCGCTGATATAGGAAGTGCGTTTGTGAAATTGAGCGTATCATTGTTAACAAATGGCGTTAATCTGTTAATAATCGCGTTGTTAGAGGTACTACTACCATTAAAAATATTTATATTATAACTTGTAGAAAATGATCTGGAAGAATTTGTGAATAATGTGATAATACAAAATAGGAATGTCAAAATAAGTTTATTTTTCATAGTAATAATGTCTATTACTTTAGAGCGTTTAATAATACCCTGTTGGACATGTTAGAAATTATAGTTCAATATAATTTATTATGTTAATAAATTTAATAATACTCTGTTAAACACCTAAATGTTTAAATAGCCCAGCGGAGCCCAAATTGGAAAGCAACCCCATTTCTGCCTCCACCTCTGAATAGTGTTTGAAAGAACCCATTAAATCTTTCTTTCCATACTCGTTGATATCCAAATCCGTATTCAACATACGGGTTAATTGAAAGTTGAGGTAATTGTAGATTATTTGCTGAAAAATTTGTTTTATCCATTTCATTAAAAACCATATTTGTTACCAAATATACTTGTCCTTTTTCGTTTTTCATGTTTTTAATAAACTTCAACCCAGGTGCTATTTGTATTGCATTTAGGGGCTTTGAAGTCATATTAATTCCTGATGCGGCTTTGTAGTTAAATGTATTTGTAAATGTATATGCAAGCATTAGGTTTGGTTGGAAAATATATTCTCCATCTTTAAATTCAAAGTTATGCCCTCCCTTTGCGCCTGCCCCTGCAAAAAATGCTGAAAAATTTTCTTGACCATAAGGAGTAGTTGCATTTGCTAAACTGTCTCCAACACTACTCATTATGGTTAAAAAGTTATTTCCACGGACCATATTTTCAGCTAACCCGACTAAAACTCCATTTTGAGATATCCCTACTCTGTCATAATTTTGGTTTGAACCCAAGTAATCAACATAAGCACTTGTGTTTCCAACTATGCCGTGTTTTAAATATTTCAATGGAGTATCTCCACCTATTAATGTTCCATATTCAATTGTTGAAACATCAGGGCCATTATGTAAGGGGATACTTTCAAAACTAACAAAATCCTTCATCCAAATACCTCTGTTTAAATCACAAGAATATATAGGAGAGAAAGTTCCATTTCCAGAAATAGGGCAAGCTGCACCAGTTGTTTGTCCATCTGCTATAGAACAGCAAATTGTAGATTCCCTTTGTGCTAAAGGGAAAGACATAAATGAATCAACATTTCCGAAGAATTGTCTATCTATTGCCGTTTGTAATAAAAAAGTTGATGTTTGAGAAACTCCACTAGAAACAGCATAAGGAGAAACGCCAGTTCTTATAAAATTCAGTACTCCACTTGAGCTATCATACGAAACTCCATACTTGAATAAAGCACCATTTACCGATGTAACGCTCGTTGAGAGATGGTTTTTTGTATGGGTATCTGCTACAGGAACAGTTGTCTTGAGAGCAGTTGCATCACTCAATAATTTGATACTACTAATATCTAATATTCCTGAAGTCGTTCCTGTAGTTGTAATTGTATCTCCGATTTTATTTGCCAAATCAACATCCATTAGCCAATTTGAAATACCTACGAATGTTGCGTTGTTTAATCCCATGGTTCCGATATGATTATTTTGAGTATCTATTATCCCATCATAAATACCAAGGTTGTTGCTACTAATGTAGGATTCATTTCCTATAACTATTGCTCCGTTATATAGGTTAATTGTCGAATTGGTTATATTGTTGTTAAAATAAACCGTCCCAGTATTTAATGTAGAAGAACCTAAAGGTGAGTTGATATTTATTGTGCTTGTAGTTATATCAGAAGAATCTACCGTGTCGTTGAACACAATTGTGCCGCCGTTTCCTGCATTTAAATACACCGTTCCGTGATTGTAAAGGCCATTACTAATGCTTCCAGCGGTATTACCTGATAACACTATTTGACCTCCATCGGCTTTTAGATACAACGTACCAAGATTGTAAATCGCACCTCCGTTTGCTGTTGCATGATTCCCGGTAAAACTTGTATTTGTGAAGGTTGCTATTCCTTCATTATAAACAGCTCCACCATTTGTTGCGGTATTATTATCATAAGTTCCACCACTGAATACTGTTGTCCCTGCATTGTAAATCGCTCCACCATTGCCACTAGATGTAAATCCACTGAAATTTGTAGGACTGATATTTACTTTCCCTGATGCGTTGTAAATTGCTGCCCCTGAACCAGTATAGGAATAGCCATTAAATGTTGAATTTATAAAATTTGTGGATTCCGCTGCGGTTGGTGTTATATCATTAACACATATTCTTGAATTATTTTTGAATGTAGTGTTAGTAAAATTTTGAGTTCCTCCTGTAATATTTACCGCAATATTATCTACATTTGTATTAGAAATACTGTTTTTACCAACATTTGTAGTTCCATTAGCGATATTAAGAGTTGAAGTTGAAATGTCATTATTAAAATTAACTGTTCCGCTGTTCAAAGAAGAGCCTGAATTAATATTTGTAGCTCTGGTTTTTATGCTTGAAGTTATTGCATCGTTAAAAGTTATAGATGAACCGCTCCCTGTATCTAAATATATAGTTCCGGCATTATAAATTGCGTTTGATTTACCGCTTACATTGTTCCCGCTAAAAGTTGAAGTTCCTCCATCTGTCTGAATATGTAGTGTCCCAGAGTTATAAATTGCACCACCATTTGTTTTTGCTGAATTGTTTGTAAAATCTGTATTTGTAATATTTGCCGTTCCTGAATTATAAATTGCACCTCCTGAGGTAGTTACCGCATTGCCAGTGAAACTGTTTCCTGCGATTTTTATGGTCCCAGAATTATAAATTGCTCCCCCAGATTGTGTATATGTTGTTGATGTTCCTCCACCTATGTCCTTTTTGCCGTTGTTATTAAAATTAGCACTAGATAGAGAAAGGTTGCTGCCACTGTTGTAAATAGCTCCACCGTTTCCTGTAGTATTTGTATAATTATAGTTAAAAGTGGCTTCAGTAAGAGAATCGGCTGAGGATCCAAAATTATAAATAGCTCCACCATTTCCATTTGTCGTATAATTCCCAGTAAAAGAGTTCGCATTGGTAAGGGTTAATAAGCCAGTATTATAAATAGCACCGCCATTGGCCGCATTGTTGCTGGTGAAAGTATTACCATTAGTGATGGTCGCAATTCCGGTATTATAAATAGCACCACCCTGTGCAGTTCTGCCTGTTGCAGAATTGTTATTGAATTCACAATTTGCAATAGTTAAATAGTTATTATAAGTTCCAGAGGTATTATATACTGCACTGTTACAAATAGCACCACCATGTGATGTCCCACTTGTCATACTTGATGTAGCTTTATTTCTATCAAATATTGAATTTGAAATTGTAGTTGTATTGTTGGCTATAGTTGGTATTTTATCATATAAAATACTAATAGCACCACCTTGAGCCTGAGTATTGCTATTAGATTCGTTGTTAGTAAATTCTGAACCGTTTACGATAAAAGATTCTCCAGCAACAACATATTGGTTTGATGAACCTTGATAGTTGTCATAATATATTGCTCCACCTTCACTTAATGAACTAAAAGTCGAACCACCATTTGCCTTATTTCCATTAAAAATACAATTATTTACTTCTAAAGAGTTGTTGTTTGAAACAGTATAGTAATTTCTGTAATATAAAACTCCGCCTTTCGCCGCAATAGTAGCTGATGTGTAGTTATTATTAAAAATAGAATTCACCATTTCAAAAATATTGTCACTTGCATGACTATTTTGGACATAGGCAACCCCACCATATGCATTTGAAGATGAAGAAGCATAATTCCCTTCAAAGATTGAGAGAGAGCTTAAGCCAGGGGTTGAGCCAGATATAGTAAATGAGTTATGGTTGGGAACTGAACTTCCAGTAACTCCATAAGGTTGATAATAAATAACGCCACCATTTGCCCCGCTCACAGTTGTGCTGCTACCACTTGATTTTGCATAGTTATCTTTAAAGTTAGAATCTGTTATATTAACTGTACTCCCCGACATATTGTAACCTCCAGCAGCTATTGGTCTGTAATAAAGAACGCCGCCATTGGCATATAGGGTAGTTGTAGATACATAATTATTTGAAAAATTTGAATTATTAATGTTTAAAGTGTTTGTTACAGAAGGCACAGTATTTTTGTACATTGCATAATAAAAAACTCCTCCGCTTGCTTCACTTGTAGTTAAAGTCGTGGAAGCGTAGTTCCCACTAAATGTTGAATTTTTTATACACAATGAGGTCAAAATTGCTGATGCCCCGCTGGAGAAGGCATTTTGATATATAAATCCTCCTCCGGTACTCTTATAATTTGAAGCATCTGTATGGCTAATACCACTAAATCCACTTACTTTTAAATCTTCTATTGTATAATTTGAACCGTTGGTTAAATAAATCCCTTCATATGACGAGTCAGCTAATGTATTATTGTTCCCATTCAATGTCAAAGTAGTGCTTGGCATATTAGTATCAATATTAGAAGTCGCTGATATTGGGAGTGCGTTTGTAAAATTCAATACATCATTTTGTCCAAAAGCAAAGCTACCTCTATTAATAAGGGCATTTTCTGGCAAGGGTCCATCACTAAAGTGATCGATATTCCAAGTTGTTCCCATTGATTTAGTTGGATTTGCCCATAATATGATAATACATATCAGAAATAATAATATAATTTTATTTTTCATAATAATAAAATCTATTACTTGAGTAAATTTAATAATGCCTTGTTGGTCATGTTAGAAAATATAATTTAATAAAGATTATTAGTTTAATTCATTTATAAATTCTGATATTATTTAGAAAATATAATTTAATAAAATTTATAAGTTTAATTAATTTTATAATGTTCTGTTAACTATTTAGAAAAACAATTATCATAATGATTTTGTCTTATCATGGTCTTTTCGGTAAAAGCCGATGTTAAAATAAAAAATACTTCTCCATTCTCTCACTTTGGTTCTCACCCTAACCTATGGAGCAAACCTACAAACAAAAAAAGAAACCAAAAAAAAATCAGGTTTTTTTTTGTGAAAAACTCCCCAGGTTGTCTTGCTCCCTCGCATTAAACGGCACCCAGGCAAAATGTGGTTTTCCCTTGGGATGCTTCTGCTCACTTTCGCTGTCATGGATTATTCGCCGCTCAAAACATTAGCATTTCATTCCACAAATCTTGTTAGATTTGTTTCATTCAAGAATGTTTTATCGCAGGACGTGACTAGGTTCCTTCGGAACCGTCGCACTTGCGAAAATCCGCTGTCTTGCTCACTCGCGTGTAACGGCGTTACGTGTTTTCTTTTCAGAAACTTTGTTCCTTCCAAAGAAAAGCACTCAAGCCTCAGCTCGTTCCCGCTGTAACCTGTGAATCCCATAAATAAAATGAGACTAGCAGAAGCTAGTCTCATTTTTTCTAAAAAACTCCCCAGGTTGGGCTCGAACCAACAGCCTACCGGTTAACAGCCGGTTGCTCCACCATTGAGCTACTGAGGAATATCTATTTATGTAATTATATTAGCAAATAAAAATTTTTTGTAAAGCAGTTTTTTCAAGCCTATCTATTTGACTTACTGTCACGTTTAGGTTATTTTATAACTTGTGTTGGTTTGACTGCACTATTGTCAAATTCAATGGATCTTATCAATTTTATTGGGGACGAGAGTATGGATTTTGTTACATTAACTATTAAATTATTGAATATATTATCACATTTTACAGGTAGTTACGGTTTGGGTATCATTGCCCTGACTGTGATTGTAAGACTTGCGATGTGGCCTTTGGGTGTTTCTCAACAACGCTCAATGAGGACGATGCAACTTTTACAACCTAAAATGAAGGCTATTCAAGATAGATATAAAAATGACCCTCAGGTCATGCAAAAGAAAATGATGGAGTTTTATAAAGACCATAAGTTTAATCCTATGGCTGGTTGTTTCCCTCTATTAATTCAAATGCCTATATTTATTCTTTTATACTCTTCTTTAATGAGCCCACAATTTATTCAGATGGCTGGTAAAGCTCCATTCTTATTTATAAATAGTTTGGATTCTACTCTGAGAACTAATGCCGGCATATCTAATAATGGTGTCATGGGTACTTCAAATTATTCAAAATTTATTACTGGGAAAAATGCAGTCGTTTATTTGAAAAAAGAAAAAATAGATAATATTAAGATTGAGAAACCTAATAAAGCTGTAGAAATTCAAGGTCAGCTTGTTGCAGGTCAACCTATTGATTTTAAAATTAGTTTAGATAGTCTCGATTTAAAATTCAGTCAATTAGATCAAATTCAAAAGGCTGATATAACTGTAACTAACATTCAAACAAAAGAATCTGAACCGGTTACGTTTACGAGAAAAGGCGATTTACTAGTTGCATCACTTCCATCAAAAATAGTTAAAACGAGTTTACACTTTGATGTACTAATATTGATATTAATATTTGGTTTAACCATGGTTGCTGCTCAAAAAGCTATGATGACTATGGGTAATAAACAAGATATGGATCCAAATCAAGCTGCTATGCAGAAGTCTATGAACATGTTTATGCCAATTATGTTGTGTGGTACTTTCGTGTTTATTCCAATTCCTGCAGGAGTTTTGTTATATCTGATTTCAAGTAACGTTGTTCAAGTTGTTCAAACTGTTGTGATTAATAAACAGTTAGAGAAAGACGATGAAAAAAAGAAAAGCATTGTTGATGATTCTGATGTTGAAGATGCAAAACAAATAAAGGCAAAGGATTAATGTTAGTTTCAGAGTTCGATTATGATTTGCCTGTAGAACTTATTGCTCAAACACCTACTGACAAACGTGATTATTCTAAAATGCTCGTTGTTGACCCTAAAGATGGTTCTATTGAACACAAGCATTTTTATGATGTTGTTGATTGTCTTGATGATAACTGTGTTTTAATTTTAAATAATACAAAGGTTATTCCTGCCCGCTTATATGGTCACAAAGATACTGGCGCAAAGATAGAGATATTTTTATTGAAAGATGTTGGCGATAAAAATTGGGAAGTTCTTATTCGACCGTCAAAGAGAATTAAAGAAGGATCTATCGTTACTATCTCAGATGAATTATCTGTAAAAGTTTTATCCGAATTGGAAGATGCTGGCAAGTGGCTTGTAAATCTTCTATATGATGGTAATTTATATGAAATATTGGATAGAGTCGGGAATGTTCCTCTTCCTCCTTATATTGAGCGTAAAATGTCATCAGAAGAGTTGAAATCACTTGATTATGAACGTTATCAGACTGTGTATGCAAAAAATGAAGGATCTGTTGCCGCTCCAACGGCAGGATTACATTTTACAGTAGAGATATTAGAAAAAATAAAAGCTAAGGGTATTCAGATAGGTTATGTTACATTAAATGTCGGGTTAGGCACTTTTAGGCCTGTGCAATGCGATGAGGTTCTAGATCACAAGATGGATTCCGAAACATATTCTATCTCAAAAGAGACGGCTGATTTAATAAATAATGCAAAAGAACAAGGAAAAAAGATCGTTGCTGTTGGGACTACTACAGTAAGAACTCTTGAATCCGCTTATAAGGAATTTGGTTGTATAAAGCCTTGTCATTCTTCTTCAAGGTTATTTATATATCCGCCATATAAATTTGGGGTTATTGACAAGTTAATTACTAATTTTCACCTGCCCAAATCTACACTTTTAATGCTGGTATCTGCTCTAGCAGGAAAAGATTTGATTTTTAAAGCATACAAAGAAGCAATTGCAAATAAATACCGATTCTATAGCTACGGTGATTGTATGCTTATTCAGGGGAAAAATGAAACTGTTTGATAAAAAACATATATTAGAATTACTAAAACTTTCCTTGCCAATGGTTATGGGGAATCTTGGTATGGTTTTGATTACTGCAGGTGACTGTTTTGTAGCTGGTAGGTATTCTACCCATGCACTTGCTGCAATTAGTATTGCAACGTCTCTTCAGGCTACGGTTTGGGTTTTAGGCGTTGGGCTATTGATTAGCATATCACCTATCTTGTCAAATATAAGAGGTGCGAAATGTCCTGCTAAAAAGTATTTTTTCCCAACAGTTAGGTTCTCGATGCTGGTGGCTTTCGTACTCATGCTTGCTACATTAGGGTATATTCCTTTATTAAAATATTTAGGGTATGAACCTCAATTATTGCATGATGTTCAGGTTTATACTTTTATTGTGGCCTTTTCTACATATGGAATGTTTCTTCTCTTTGCATTGAAAGAGTTTTTGCAGTCATATGAAATTGTGTTTGTGCCTAATTTTATAATGGTGGTATCTGTTATTTTGCATGTTGTGTTAAATTTCATTTTAGTGTTTGGTTTGTTTGGCTGTCATGCATTCGGATTAGTCGGGTTAGCTATTTCTTCCCTTCTTGTTAGGACTCTTTCTGGAATTATTCTGTATGTATATTGTTTATATAGATTCTCTTTCCAAGACTTTTGCGATACGCATTATTATAAGCAATTGCTCAAAGTTGGTTTGCCAATATCTATGGCAATAATGATTGAATTTTTGTCGTTTAATTCTATAGCAATTTTGTTGGGTCGGATAGCAGGAATATATGCTGCAGCTCAAAGTATTATATTAGCTCTTGCCAATACTGCATTTATGGTTCCTCTTGGATTATCAAACGCTATTGCTGTAAAAGTCGGATACGCAAATGGGGCTAAGGATTTTAAAGAGATGGTGGCTTATTCTAAAAATGGAATCTTTTTATCAATTTTGTTTATGTCATTCGCAAGTTGTGTATTTGCTATATTCCCAAGACAATTGGCATCTATTTTTACAACAGACAAAGCTTTAATTGCTACAATTGTTCCTTCTATGTTTGTAGTCGCTGCATTCCAAATTAGTGATGGTATTCAAGTGGCTCTTGGCGGTGTATTCAAAGGATTGAAGAAGACAAAAGTAGTTATGTTTTCAAACCTAATCGCATATCTTATGATTGGGGTTCCGTTTGGCTATACTTGTGCACTTCACTTTAAACAACATTTGTTTGCTTATTGGGCTGCATTTTCAAGCTCGTCTTTCTTGTTGAGCGGTATATTAATAGTTATTCTGACTTTGACATTGCGCAAATTAAAAAAATCATTTGTTGTTTAGGATAGTCTATTTTTTCGTTTAGTTTATATTAATTAGTATTAAATATTATGTAATATTGAAATTTTCCCCCCGTATCCTCACTTTTAGAAATTCCAATTACTCAAAGAACTAGAGAATTTTTACAAAAAAAAAGAGAAACAGGGAAACCCATTTCTCTTCAAATATTTTTTTAATTCAGAAAGAATTATTTAACTAATTCTTTGAATTTTTTACCAGCAGAAAATGCAGGAACTGTTTTAGCAGAGATTTTCAATTCAGCACCTGTTTGAGGGTTTCTGCCTGTTCTAGCAGCTCTTTTGCGAGCTTCAAAAGTTCCAAAACCAACTAAGGTAACTTTTTTACCTTTAGAAACAGTTTTTTCTATAACTTCTAAAGTTGCTGATAAAACGTCAGAAGCTGACTTTTGAGATACACTAGCTTTTTTAGCAATTTCTTTTACTAATTCTTCTTTGTTCATAATAGTTCTCCTTTTTCTACTAACGACATACGTAAATACTGATGTTCTCGTATGTATAAACCTTATTATACACATTACAATTGATTTTGCAAGTGTTTAACATATCGAAACATAACTATATTAACCCTATAAGACAAAAAATGTAAATATATTAACATTATTTGTATGTTTCTGGGTTTAATTTGGCAAAATGGATACTACTATAAAAGTAAGCCAAAATCTGATAGGCGTTATACCCCATATCCGCAAGGTTTTTAGCTCCATGCTGAGTCATGCCAACTCCATGCCCGTTCGCAGGCACTTCATCATCAAAAGATTTTACAGATTGTAAATATGGGACGTCTTTCCCCCAGCTTTCAAGTGCTGATTTCGTCTGACCACCAGCAGATGCGGAGTACATAGTTGAGATTATATGATCGTCATATGTTAATACAATTCCTGCTGTATCCTGTACAGCTTGATTCGTTCGTTCTGTTTCGCACGCTATTCCATTATATGCTTGGTCTTGCGTATTGTCGGCTAAATCGTATCCTTTGCTCCCATGTTTTCCTATATTTGCAATAGCGTAGCTTCTGACTGCTATTGCTTGTGCCTTTAATGCTTCATAATTCCAAGAAGATGGCATTTCGGCGGGTGTTACACCTTGTACATAGTCTTCAATCCCTAAATCATTAACTACTGTTAAGTTCCCATCATTATTTATTACGTGTACGGTACCTCGATACCATTTTTGCTTTACACACACGTATGATGATTTATCAAATGTCCTTATCGTTATATTGCTACAATCTATCTTATATCGGTCATCATCTTCTGTTTTTAGTTCTATGCATGACCTGTGCCCTTCAAGTTCGTATGTCGTAAGTTTGTTTATGGGGATAATTTGTTTACTTGTTGAAGTATCAACAATTTGTCCATCTGTTGCTATCCCAAAATAGCACTTGTCTACATCTTGTAGTAGACCTATTTTAATAGCTTCGGCTCTATTACATTGAAAACAGGATAACCCAATAAAAAATAACACGATAATAAATCTTTTCATAATACCTTAATTATAAAAAAGATTTATATTATACAAAACAGTTGATTGGTGTATTTTATTAAATATCACACTCTTTTTTATCAGGTAGTAATACTGATATAACTGCATTATTTATATCCAAGTATTTATTCGCTGCTTTGTGTAAATCATCAATTGTTATTTCATCTAATATATTTAAGTAGTCAGCTACAAGTGATAAATTATCACATACAGTCATATAGTAGCCGATTGTTTCACCTATTTCGGAAACCGTTTCAGCGTTATATGCAAATCTAGATTTGATTTTTTTCTTGGCTTTTTTGAATTCATCATCTGATATAGTGGATTTTACATTTTCAAGTTCATTCTTAACTAGGTCTATTGCCAATTCTTTTTTATCTGCAACAAAATTTGCTTGAACAAAGAAATTTCCACCATCTTTAAATATATAATGTTCAGCATCTATCATGTTAAATATAGGTGTTGGCTGTTTTTCAATCAAATTATGATATAAACGTGAACTTGAACCTTCTCCCAGAATAATTGAAATCATATCTAATAGAATATTATTCTTTATGTCGCATGCTACAACTCCAAGATATCCAAACATAAGAAATGCTGAATTAATACAGCTAGTATTTTCAATATATTTTGTTCCAGTGGTTGGTTTGTCTATTTCTCGAACTGGTGTTGGATTATTTTTTCTATCTCCAAACTCAAATAAAGTATCAATTTTGTTAAGTATTTCTTCATGGTCAAAATCACCAACAACAATTGTAGTCATGTTTGCTGGCGAATAGAATGTTTTGTAATAATCCATAATTTCAGTTTGTGTAAGCTGAGATATTATTTTAGGAGTACCTATTACATCTCTTTTATAAGCGTGATTCGTGTACATTGCCACATTGGCAGCATTGTATACTTTTGTCCAAGGTTGGTCTTCTCTCATTCTTGTTTCTTCAATTACAACGTGACGTTCTCTTTTGTCTGTAAAAGTTTTGTCATCAATATCAAACGGTTCCCCAATTTCATTTGATGGAAGAACTGGGTCGATCATCATATCCGCATGTAATTCAAGTGCTTTGTAAAAATCTTTATTATTTTCACCTTTTGGTAGTGTTACATAATAGAATGTATAGTCTTTCCAAGTCGCTGCATTTACAATTGCGCCTTTGGCTTCTAGTATTCTGTCAAATTCTCCTGCTGCGTGTTTGTTTGTTCCTTTGAACATTAAATGTTCCAAAAAGTGAGAAATTCCATTGTTATGGTCAGTCTCATTTATAGAACCTGTTTTTACCCAGGTACTTATATTGACTAGGCCACCTTCTTTATGTGCTAGGACTAATTTATGCCCATTCTCTTTTTCATATACTTCAACATCTTTATTTAAAAACGGATACTTAACAAATGATTTTTTCATTATTTACCTCATACTATTTTGTCATTATACTAGAAAATAATTGTTAAGTATACTTATTTACATATTTTCAGTATAGTGAAATAATATACCTGTTAGTAAATGGTGTTTAAATCCCAAAGGAGAATTCATGAGTATGTTTATTGAAGATGTAATTGCCCGCCAAATTTTTGATTCAAGAGGTGTTCCGACTGTAGAAGTTGATGTAAGGCTTTCTAATGGTGCATTAGGTCGTGCAGCGGTTCCTTCTGGTGCATCAACAGGTGTTTATGAAGCTCTTGAATTGAGAGATAATAATAAATTTGCATATTTGGGTAAGGGTGTTTCTAAAGCAGTAGATAATGTTAATATTATTATTGCTCCTGAATTAATTGGGGAAAATCCTGAAAACCAGCAAGAATTAGATGCTTTGATGTTGAGTATTGATGGAACTGATAATAAATCAAAACTTGGTGCAAACGCAATTTTAGGTGTCTCTTTGGCATTGGCTAAAGCTTCTTCACTAGGGTATAAAATGCCTTTATATCGTTATCTTGGTGGCGTCGATGCACGAACTCTTCCTGTTCCAATGATGAATATATTAAATGGCGGTGTTCACGCCGACAATAATTTAGATTTTCAAGAATTTATGATTTCTCCTGTTGGTGCGAAAAACTTTGCACACGCAATCAAAATTGGAACAGAGGTATTTCATACTTTAAAATCAGTTTTGGCTAAAAAAGGTCTTTCAACTTCAGTTGGGGATGAAGGTGGGTTTGCACCTAATCTTTCATCTGATGAAGAAGCTATAAATCTTATTCTTGAAGCAATCAGTTCTGCAGGGTATTCGTATGATGATGTAAAAATATGTTTGGATGTTGCGTCATCTGAGTTTTATGAAAATAAAAAATATAATCTAAAAGGTTTAAATAAAGTTTTTGATAGAGAACAAATGGTAGATTATCTTGAGTACCTCGTAAAATCGTTCCCTATCATATCTGTAGAGGATGGTATGGCTGAAGATGATTGGAAAGGGTGGAAGCTTCTTACTGAGAGAATAGGAACTACTTGCCAATTAGTTGGTGATGATTTGTTTGTTACGAATACAAAACGTCTTTCTGAAGGAATATCAAAAGGGGTTGCTAATTCTATACTTATCAAACCAAATCAAATTGGTACATTAACTGAAACTTTAGCGGCAATTGATATGGCTAAAAATTCCTCTTATTCAACGATTATTTCTCATAGGTCTGGTGAAACGGAAGACACATTTATTGCGGATTTAGCTGTAGCAACTAATTGTGGACTTATAAAGACAGGTTCGCTTTCAAGATCTGAGCGTGTTGCAAAATACAATCAATTGTTGAGAATTGAAGAAGAATTGGGTTCTGCTGCAAAATATTTAGGAATGGACGCATTTAGTTTTTATAAGAAAAATTCATTATTCTAAAATTTAGTTCCTAAACTATTCTAAAAACAAGAGTGTTTGTATTGTAAACATACTTATACTCACGTTTGACAATGGATTGCTTTTATAATATCCTTAAAAAGCAGATTACTATGTGTAATTTGTTTTGATATCTTTTGATATCTAGTTGTAAGATAGGTTAATCGTTTTTAAAAATCCAATTGGGTTACGATTCCTTAAAAAGAAAGGATACTATAATGTACGCAATAGTCGAAACTGGTGGTAAACAATATCAAGTAGAAGAAGGTCGTTACGTTGATGTTGAATTGTTAGAAGGTCAAGCTGATTCTTCTGTTGTTTTTGACAAAATTGTTATGATTGTCAACGGCAAAAAGTCAAAAGTAGGTCAACCTTATGTTGCTAACGCAAAAGCTGAAGGTACTATCTTGAAAAATGATAAAGCTAAAAAAGTTATCATTTACAAACAAAGACCTAAAAAGGGTTACAGAGTAAAACGTGGTCATAGACAACAATTTTCAAGAGTTATGATTGATAAAATCAGAACGACAGCTTCTAAATCAACTAAAGCTGCTGAAACAGCTGAAACAACTGAAGCATAGTTAGTACTTAAAATAATAATTACAAAGGAGAATATAAAATGGCACATAAGAAAGGTATGGGATCAACTCGAAACGGTCGTGATTCAGAAGCGAAACGTTTGGGTGTGAAAAAATTCGGTGGTGAAGTAGTTAAAGCCGGAAATATACTTATTAGACAGCGTGGAACAAAAGTTCATCCAGGTAATAACGTTGGTATTGGTAGTGATGATACTTTATTTGCATTGATTGATGGTCAAGTTAAATTTGAACCTCATAGACGTGATAAAAAACAAGTTAGTGTTTACTCAGTATAAACCTAATTATAAATTTAAAAAAAAGAGCCTATATATTGATATATAGGCTCTTTTTTACTGAGGATAAATTCAATGTAAAGAATTGTAAAATAATAAAGCAAAACCCTAAAGATTCATTATATATATGCCGTATACAAATGTATAGGAAAAATTATAGGAGTCATAAATTATGGGTATGTCAGCAT
>Ga0302286_10000914_pt1 | contig 22814 bp, 23 predicted proteins | sample III_Fen_E2_3_FD_198765 | JGI IMG/M metagenome (GOLD analysis project Ga0302286, IMG submission 198765) | Peat permafrost microbial communities from Stordalen Mire near Abisko, Sweden - III_Fen_E2_3 | ecosystem: Environmental > Terrestrial > Soil > Wetlands > Permafrost | place: Sweden: Abisko...
AAAGTGCGCCACTCACAGTCAAATTTACCGACAAAGTACAACCTAAAACACTCTTTTGTACCTTTCACCATGCAACATCAAAAATCAATAATCTTTTTGGTGACCGATGTGATGAACTGATCTTAACAGCGGCATTTAAGTCGATAAAAGTTGAAATTGTAAACGTTTGAGTTAGATTAAAGTAGCTACGCGTTAGCTACTTTAGAAAAAGTAGTTTAATGAGATTTGTATTTTGGAATTTTATAATATGAAGTGGCCGGGAGAGAGGGATTTGAAAGGCATAAATTTTCTATATTATACATTTTGTAAAATAATCATCAAAATAGCCTATTTTAGGTATTAAGAAAACTTTCTCAATTTCCAATAATATGTTATTATTCCAATAAAATATAAATTTATGTTGGAAATAGGTTGGAATAAATCCAATTAAAGATCAAAAAAAACTGTTAAAATAATTTATATTATATCGTTTCTAGAGGTGAGCAATGACAAAAGATTTAACATCATCGACAATCAGTAGACAAAATATTTTAAATAATAATTATGCATTGGATCAAATAGAATCTAACTTATCTCTGGGTGGCACATATTGGCATAATGAAGCTGTATTTACTAAAACACAAGTAGCTGAACTATTGGAAATAGATGAAAGAACGATTGATAGATACATTGAAAGCCATAAAGATGAATTAGTCAAGAATGGTTATCGAATTTTGAAAGGTTATGATCTTAAAGATTTCAAAGATTATGTCGGCGACATTCATGTCGTCGACATCTCCAAAGCTCCGTCATTAGGGGTCTTTTCGTTCAGAACGGTTTTGAATTTAGCCATGCTTGTAACTGAAAGTGAAAAAGCAAAAGCTATTAGAAATAAGATTCTTGATATCGTCATTGACGTTGTTGCTCAAAAAGTAGGTGGGCATACAAAATACATCAATCAACGAGATGAATCTTATTTGCCATCAGCATACAAAGAATATAGCTATAGAAAAAAATTTACAGATGCCCTTGATTACTATCTCCAGGCGGATAAATGGAAATATGGAAAATACACGAATCGGATATATGAAATAATATTTTTAGAAAATGCACAAGAGTATAAAAAGATACTCGATTTAAAAGATAAAGATCAGATTAGAGAGACTATGTACTCCGAAGTATTAACTGCAATTGCTAGTTTTGAGCATGGTTTGGCTGTTGAAATGAAGCAAGCATATGAAGAACTTAGTCGAAAATTAACGACAAAAGAACTAGATGCATTGATAGAAAAAGCAGCTAAAAGTCCATATTTAGTTCCTCATATTGATGATGCTAGAGCAAAAATGTCAAGTAGAGATTTATGCTTTAGGGATGCTTTGCATCAAAAACTTGAGAGTTACATTCAATCTGTTCCTGAAGGAGATTTTGATAAATTCCTTGGAGAGACAAGTAAATCTTTAGAGGAAAGATTATCTGATCCTGAAACATTGGCTGTTTTAAAACGATTGAAAGATCGATGATGGAACTCCAAATATTTTATTTTGATACAAAACACGCGATTGACGTTCATGATTGGATTATAGAAAATAGCGGTGGACGTCCTGGCTATGAAAATATAGGACTTATAGATAGTGTCTTGGATCATATACAAAACGATATGTATTATCCTACCTTTGTAGAAAAATTAAAGCACCTTGTTTTTGCGGTCAATAAATTTCATGCTTTTACTGATGGGAATAAAAGATCGAGCCTTGTTTTAGGAGCTTATTTTTTGGAACTTAATGGCTATGATTATTGTGTCAATAAATTTATTCAAGAAATGGAAAATATAGGTGTTTGGGTAGCAGATAATAAGATCAATGATATGTTATTGTTAGATATCTTAAAATCCATTATTGAAGAAGATGAATTTAGTGAATCGTTAAAGTTAAGAATTTTTGAAGCTGTCGAAGAAAGATAATAGGGTATAAATTGAGCCGCATCAAAACTAAATATCAAGGTGTTTTTTATCGTGAAGCTGTCACGAATGGTAAGCCTGATAAGACATATTATATCGTTTTTAAAAACACTCATAATAAAACCGTTGAGACAAAGATCGGCAAAGAAAGCGAAGGCGTACGTGCAAACTACTGTAATCAAAAGCGTAATGAGATTATCACTAAGCAACGTTTAGGCGAAGATCTTCCGGCAATAGCTATCAAAAAGAAAAAGAATATTATCACGCTAGATATAGCAGCTGAGAAGTTCTTCAAAGAACGTGAGATGCAAAATAAAGACAATGCTCATACACAATCAAAGTACAATAATTGGATCGCTCCAGTGCTTGGCAAAATGGATATTGATTTAATTGGGCTTGAGGAAGTAAGAGGATTGCAAGAGAGCCTAGTGAAAAAAGAGTACGCAGCAGCCACGATTAATTTCACGATCAACCTTTTACATGCAATCGTCAATTACGCAATTGAAAATAAACTATCAACGTCTGTTCATAATCCCACGAAAAAGCTCAAGCAATTAAAAGTCGATAATGCTCGAGATCGATATTTGACAAAAGAAGAGTGCCAGAGGCTCTTAGAGGCCGTTGAAGATGAAGCCGTACTAAGATTATTCGTGCGATTGAGTTTGAGCACTGGAGGGCGATTAGAGACGATTTTGAGCATATCTAAAAAAGATATTGACTTCACCAATAAAATAATTGCGCTAAAGGATCATAAAAACGCCTCTTCATATCGTGGATTTATCAATGATGATCTCACAAGTTATGTAAAGGAATACTGTAATGATCTAAAACCAAACGATAAGTTGATCACAATGCCGGTACGTACACTCAGAAGACAATTATCAAATATTTTTGCAGATCTTTTTAATGCCGATTTAGACAAAAATGATAGAAAAAATCGAGTCGTTATTCATACCTTGAGACATACATTTGCAAGTTTGCTAGCAATTCAAGGAGCGCCTATTTTCACAATTCAGAAGCTAATGAATCATCAAGATATTAAAACCACACTTCGTTATGCTAAATTGAGCCCTGAGAGCGGAAGAGAGTTTGTGTCTAATCTATTAATAAATTAAATACACAAATATTATAAATGAAGACAAATACTGATATAATAGACTTTATTTGAAAAATCAATATTAGGTTACTATGATATGCTTGGCAAAATTCTTGTATTTGAAAATGAAACTCTTGATATCAATTATAAAGCAAGAAAACCTACAATCGGCCCTGAATTAGATCTAACAAATCAATTTATTGCATCGATAACTCAAACTTATAAAAGTAAAAGTCATAATATAGCACTTTTTGTAGAACCAAGAATTTCTAGTGGGTATCCAGATGTTGTCATTGCAGAGTATCATCCAAAGTTAATGGACTCTTGGGTAGAGGAGCGTAAATTATTGACTGCTAATGATTTTATTTTATTATCGTTACTCTCCAATAAAAAAGTGATGTCTTTTGAACAAATTTTGGGTACAACACATTTAAATAATAGGGAAATTTTAGTATCAATAGAAAAGCTACTTGATTGTAAGATGATAGAGAGAAAAAATAAGCATTGGACACTGATTAATAAAAATAACTTATTTACTATACGAAAAATATCTGCGATTGAAGCAAAAATAAATAATTGGCAAACTGCTTTAACTCAAGCTACTTTAAATATTGGGTATGCAAATGAATCTTTTATTCTATCTAACGTCCAAACGCCTCAAAATTCTACTATCGAAATGATTAAAGAGTGTGGTGTAGGAATTTATAATATACAGAATGAACAAGCCAAAATCGTCTGTGATGCAAAGCTTTTTCCAATGGCTCACAACAAGACAGTTTGGCAATTTAATGAATGGATTGGTCGAAAGTTATTTGAAAATGTAGGATAAAAATGTCTCAAAAACCTTATTTAGACGTTAATAAAATTCAGCAACAATTCCCAGACATTGATCAATTAGAATTATTTGATTTTGGTGGTCAAAAAATAATATATAAGGGTATGCATCAAACGCATGGCATTATTATGTTGAAGTTTTTTAGGACAAATGAGGATGATCCGCGCATTGCTCGTGAAATTTCAATTGCTCAAACATTAATCCACGATAATCTTCCAAAATTGTATCAAGCAGGCAGTATACAGTTTGATAGTTCGGAATCAAAAGTTGTTTATCTATTAGAAGAATACATTGAAGGTGAAACATTACGGGCTTATATGAAAAAAAGTCCGATAAGTATGCAAGTTTGTAAAAGTTTTTTAGATGTCATGTTGTCAATATTGCAAATTTTAAAAGAACATAATTTAGTACATCGTGATTTAAAGCCAGAAAATATTATTGTGAAAAATGGTAATTTTTTTATTCTAGATTTTGGTATTGCTCGAGAACTTAGTTCGGATTCTATTACAAATACATCTTCGCCAATGGGGCCACATACATTAGGATATGCTCCATGGGAACAAATTAGTAATGAAAAAGATATTATTACGGAAAAAACTGATTTATTTTCCATGGCTGTAATTTGTCAAGAAATGTTGACAGGAGAGCATCCTTTTATTGTTGAACCTAATAGCTCTATTGATTTAATGGATCAAACGCGTAATTTAAAAATCAAACCATTGGGCTTATCAACACCAATCAATAACATTTTAGAGAATTTTTTACATTCCTTAATGTCTAAGTTACCTTCGTCTCGACCTACTTTAGAACAAACAATAGAATGGTTTAATGAATTTAAGGAGCAAATGAAATGAAACTTTACCTACAATTTGGTTATGGAATGATGGCTCACGTAAAACATATGTTTAAACAATGGGGTGGAGGAACAGTTATCCTAAGTATGCGAGATATGGAAGAAGAGCAAATTTCTACTTTAGCTACTGATTTAAAAGCAATCAATGGACAAACTTTACTTGATACACAATTATATCAGCCCAGATCATCAAATCATCATGGCCTTCAAAAACATGATTACTTTCAAGATTTTTGTGGGGACAATTATACGACCAATTTACTTTCAGATGATGAAAAGATGAAAGAACTCTTCACAAGTTTAAAACGATTAAATGATTTAGCACAAACAGAAAAATATATTGTACCAGGGTTATATTGTGAAGCATCTATTGATTCATGGAATATGGCACAGAAATCTTTTTTAAGAGCAGCTAAAAAATTTTTTATTGATAAAAAAATGTTAGCTACATTGTGTATATCATCCAGTTTACTATCTGGCAAAGTAAATCATATAGAACAAATTATAGAACTTGCAAAAACGTGGAATGTTGATGGATTTTACGTTGTACCTGAAGGAGAATATTTAGAAAAAAATCCTACTTGGTTTGCTAATTTATTATCATTAGTTGCGGGATTAAAGCTTTTAGATAAGGAAGTAATTGTTGGGTATTCAAATCACCAAATGCTAGCATTGGCATGTACAAAAATTGATGCAATTGCAACTGGTACATGGGTGAATGTCCGTCATTTTAGTTTAAAACGTTTTGAAGAGCCATCAAGCACTGGAGGGAAAAGGGTCCCATGGTATTATTGCCCGTGCTCTCAAAGTGAGTATAAATTGGCTACATTAGATGCATTTAAGCGTTTAGCAGAAGGTCGTGGCGAAACTATCCAAGATTTAAAAACAGATATAAGCATGAATTCACATTATATAGATTCATATTTTGATAATGATATAGAATTTAAAGAACAAGCAGCATTTCGCCATTATTTTCAATGCATGTATAAACAAAGTCAAATCGTAAGTAAAGAGTCTTATGCTGATACATATAAAGCACTTTTTAACTTACAAAATAATGCAGAGGAAACTATTAATGCATTATATGCGAAAGGTTTAAGACAAAGTGAAAGAAGTTATAAAAATATAGGAGAAGCTTGTAGTGCTGCATTGGAAATTTTTAATCAGGAAAAAGGAATTCTTATGCAAAGATTGTGGGCAAAATTAAATTAATTTTTAAAATGAATCCCTATCGCAGTCATGTTATCTTTACTAATATTTGAAGCTTTCGTAATTAATTTATGAACGACTGTTTTAATAGACTTATATTTTCGAAGAATTGTCTCTATTTCGCTATTAGATAAGTAATCATGAATTCCATCGGTAGTTAGCAATAAAATATCGTTAGGTTCAATAGTTGTTTTGGTGATATCAATTGAGAGGGAGTCCATTGATGCTCCTATTGCTTTAAGCAGCACATTATTGAATGGTAAATATTTTCTAACTGGAGAAAATATTGGTAATTCATTAATTATTTCTTGCAATTTAGTTTGATCAGTTGTTAGCTGAACTAGCTTCGTTGGAGTTAATTTATAAGCCCTCGTATCTCCTACATGGTAAATTGTAATATATTCATTCAGACTTGTTAATAACGTTAATGTTGTGGCTGCGTTGGGAAGATTATGTTTTGCGCTTTCTATCCGTAATTTATGATGTGCAGTATAAATTTGTTCACGCACTGTTGGAATATAATCCGTTTCTTTTATATTTGCTAGTTGATTTAAAATATATTGAGATGCAAAAGCTCCTCCTTTGTGACCACCAACACCATCAGCAATGGCAACTACAAATTCTTCTCTATTTTTGAATTTGAATTTCGTCATTTTTTGATAATAAGATTCGTTGGAGACATGATTGTTTATTAAAAAACAATCTTCATTAACATTTCTATGATTACCTTTTGAGCTATAAGCATAAAATTCATACATGTTATCAATTATATCTAAATCATCAAGAATGTATAGTTTCAAGTTTAAAGTAGTTATTATTTACAAATATTTGACTACGATGTTTTTTCAGTGTGCAACCAAGGCTATTGTCGGATAAAATTCAACATTATTCCCACTCCTCTATAAAATTAAGAGGATCGTCTAACTCAATTCCACTAGCATAAGAAGTTAAATATTTGTGTCTTTTCCTTGCCTCATGCTCTTCAAAATAAGTCCCAGCAGCTAAGCATGAAATCGATATAATTAAATCACCCTCTTCTTCTACAATACTTCTAATTTGTCCAAAAATTGTTTGTACACGTCTTCCTCTCATCGCATCACAACGAGCAGATGAACTCATGCAATACCATGAATCAAATGTATATTCAAGAATAATAGAATTCCCTTTATAGTACGCTCTTCTATATTGTGATTGTGATGGTTGAAATTTATCTATATCTTTAAAATAAAATGGTAATTGTGCAGCTATATAATCACCTTCTTTTATAATTGATTTCAATGCTTGTTTATTGTGTGTTATGTATTCTGTAACATCTCTAATAGGGAGATTTGATAATAATTGATCAAGGATATTGGTAATATATTGAGCAATAAACATGCCTTCCCAAAAATCTAAAAACCAATATTTAGATTGTTTATTTTGTGCCCATATCCAAGTCTTTTCATCTGTTAAAAGGCCATTATTATCAATAATATTATGACTTTTTAAACTCATCAGCAATTTCAAGTCTGTGCATTTAATGTTAGAATGCAACATGATTTCTGATACTCTTTGTTTATTAAACCAATCCCATCTAGAATAGCTTTCATTACGTAAATTTAAGATATTTTTTGCATCCATCTTTAAGATATCAGATTCCCATTGATCTTTTGAGTGCTTGATTTGTTCAGGAGATAAGTTTTGCGACAAGGTTGATGTTGTATGGGCTTGATTATGATGTGTCAAGCATAAAGCAACAAGGTTATTTTCATCATGACTTCTACTTTTAGCCCATTCAATAATGTGATGCACTACAACAGGTTGTGTATGGTCTCTACATATGCAGCATGTCATTTTGCTTTTATGTAAAACAGATGATAATACTTGAGTAGGAATTGGCGGTCTATTTTCAGACCAGAGAAGTTTGATTTGCACAGAAGAAAGCCCTAAATTGAGAAGCTCATCTTTTGACATTTGTTTTAAATCATTAAGAGTATGTCCAGAATTAGATATATATTTTGATATTTCTGAATCTATTCCTCGAGCCATTAGTGCATTTATAGTATTTTGATTAGACATGAAATTTGTTCTCCATCTCATAATAAATTTAATAGTTTTGATATGATTTATAGTAACATTATACACTGTGTGCACCTCTTAAACTACTGATGGAAAACTATGTCAGTATTTTTCACAGTATGTGTAACCAGATGCTATCCTCCAGATCAGATTGATGGTCATTTTGAAATAATTTGAAGTTATGATATAAGAACAAAATTGGTATCGATCAATAGTGATATTTGAACTTATAGAGGAGTTGATATGGATGAAAAAAATATGGATGTCGGTAGTAAAGGGCTTTCTCTTATAGAAAAAATAATAGTATTCAAGTACTATAGTTTATTTTTAACGATTATTTTTGCCTTAGATATTTTTTGCCTTATTGCTTATAAAAAAAATATATTAGATCAATTTTCAAATTTGAAAGATAATACTTTTCCATTTATTTATATAGTATTTTTTGTTATTTTTTTTGGTTTTATAATGACAATATGTGTTCCTTTTTTGAGGAATATAATACAGTCCGCATACTCTTATGTAGCAGAATATATCAATGATTATGACGATATGAAGAGACATAGTGTAAGCAACGATTACGTATATGTTTTTGTAGCTAGAAAGCGTGCGATCGAAACAAAAGATAGTTTTATTCTTAGTCTGGTAGAAAAAGAAGAAGCTATGATTAAGGAAGATGAACGTAAATTGAACATATTATTTGCGTTGGGTGGATTATGCATATCTGAATTTGTAATTAACTGGTCAAATAATATCATTATATATTTTTACAATTTGATTCAACAAGAAACAGGGATAGTTTTTTATCTGTATAATGCAATGGGTCTATTGTTTATTGGAACTATAGCTTTTTTGTTTTGGATAAGTATTAAACCATCATCATTAGAAAAAATGTATTTACCTGAAAGCAAGGAATACAATCAAAAAAATTAATTATTTACTTTGGCGAGTGCTAGAGAATTTTTAATTATGACAAGTTAAAACTTGAGGAGTAAATGATGCTCGATTGTCCACTATGTTCATGGCCGTTAAAAGCCGGTAAGAAAATGGTTTATTGTTATGATGATAGTTGTGGATTTCATATCAATTATGCTCAAGAAGATCTACTGAGAGATATCTCCAAAAAAGAGGTAGAAGATCTACTCATGGGTAAAACGATCGAGGGATTAATTCACTTGGATATTGATTCTCCTAATTTCATTGCTTCAAAGGTCACCAGGCTTGAATCCTACATGTAAAGACGATTGTATCAAACTCCTCAATAAGTACCAGGATAAATTAACACCGGATCAGTATCGAAATATAGAAGCTACGATAGGTAATCATGCTCTCGAGGGAATGTTTGCAGATAAATACGATATTGATAGATTGGTACGTATGGCAAAGAATGATTTATCCTATGATGAAGCACGTATTGAGGCTATTGCAGAGATCAAAAGCATACGTGCGCAGATCCAGGATAAGAATACCGAACTGCCACTCTTTGATCAAAAACTATTAGGCTCGAATAAAGTCGAGGCCATAAATTTAAAAGATTTATTTTTGAAAGAACAAAAGCTAACACTTATAGCCGAATTATCGATAAGGGATAAACCGGTTACAGGGATCTTCGATTTTAACCACCTCCAGGCTATTCATAAACGCCTCTTTGATGATGTTTATACGTTTGCCGGAAAAGATCGTTTTGAGATGGGATATCCTGGTGTATTTGTCAAAGGTGAGACACGCTTCACACCAGGGATCAAATTACCAGAAGTATCTAAAGCTCTTTTTGATGCGCTGCAAGATGATAAGTTTTTTGTGAATTTGGATCATAAAGAATTTGCTCAAGAAATGGCAATCTTCTTTAATGGGTTAAACTTGCTGCATCCATTTCGTGAGGGAAATGGACGAACGCAACGTTTATTTATGGAAAGCCTCGCTCAAAATGCCGGTTACGTTTTATCACTCCATCAAGTCTCTCAAGAGGCAATGATCAGAGCGTGTCAAAACGCTGCTAAAGGGTTTATTAATAGCCTCGAGATACTTATGAAGCATTATCTTGAGCCGATAGAAAACAAGCGATAGAAGCCAAGGGATGAACACTCTCGAGTGAATACGTGCAAATACTAAGAGCGTAGCCATAAAGGATCATTGTAATGATCAACCACCGCACCTCTTAAACCCACCGATGAAAAAACCTTGTCGGTATTTTTCACAGCGTGTGTAACCCGGTGCTATCTCCGAGCCAGATTGAGGATTTTTTAAATTTTTTTGGGAGACAAGACTTATACAATTTTGTATAGTAACAAGTTTGTATAAGTTGAGTGAGCTATTTTGAGAAAATTAAATAGTGTTTACAAATAAAATGAAACTCCAAAATACTCATTGTCTTTCAATAAATCTTTATAGCCACTCAAGAGTAAAAACAATTCTGACTCATTCAAATTATTAAAAAAGTTTGTAATAATATCTATTCTATATTCCTTTTTTTTACTAATTTCTGCTTCAAAAACTTCTTTATTCTTCTCAGTAAATTTAAAATTCTTTCGTATCCGTTTAATCTCTATTTCGGCTATATCTTGAGCATAGTAATGTTGTATATCTGAAATATTTTTATAGAAAAGACTAAAATCTTTTGTATCAATATTTTCATTTGATCGTTTAAAATAATCTTCAATAATATTTGAAACTGTTTTTGTTCCTATAGAATCTAAACTAGTAATTTTTCTTTCGAGTTGCTTTCTAACGAGGTTAGACACTTCATTTAATACTTCAATATTTGTAACTGTCTTATTATTGTTAAAACTATCTAATGTTGCAATAGAACCGTTTTGTAAAAATTCTTCTAATTCTTCATCAGAAAAATATTTTTCTAGTAATTGGATAATTGGTCTTCCTTCTCTTTTCCAGACATAGTAGGAATTTCTAGAGAATGAACAAAGCTTCATTATTTGACTTATCATTAAAAGCCTTTTTGTATTTTATTAGTATATTATATACAAAAATGTAGAAAAATAAAATATATTATTACAATTTTAAGATAATATTAAAATATGTATCAATATAATACAAATAAGTTTATTAATTAATTTATTAAACTGTATTATTACAAAATGTGCTTGTGCGAATAAAAATTATTGGAGGAGATCATTAAATTAAGATGAAATAGTTAAGTTAAAAAAACTCTTCTCTCTTTTGGCCTGAGAAACTTCGAGAAAGAAGAGTAACACCGTTCTGAGTTGAGGGTGTGGTCTGCAATTCTACCACAAATCCCTCTGATTGTTAAAAATTCAAAATTTGAAAAATATACAAAGGGATATCTATGGCCAAAAAATACTATTGGTTAAAGCTACCGAGTAACTTCTTTGTTGATCCTAAGATCAAAAAATTGAGGCGTATTGCCGGTGGCGATACATATGTCATTATCTTTCTAAAAATGATGTTGTTGGTGATTAATACCAACGGCATTCTTGAATTTGAGGGCATCGAAAAAACGCTAGAAGATGAGTTATCTTTAAAGCTTGATGAGGATGAGAATAACGTAAAAGTTGTCCTGGCTTTTTTAAGTTCTAATGGAGAGCTAGAGGAAGTTTCAGATGAAGCCTTTTTATTGCAACGTGTACCGGATCTAATCGGTAAGGAAGGCGATAGTGCCGAGAGAATGCGAAAGTTAAGAGAACGTCAAAACGTAGGTGAAATACCCTTAACGTCACATTGTGACGGCTATGTGACAAGAAGTGACACAGAGAAAGAGAAAGATATAGAGAAAGAGATAAAACCCTCTCTCTTTCTCTCTCCCACTCCAGAAAGAAAAGAGAGATTTGATTTAAAGTATCTCAATAAGTTCAGGGAAGAACTTATCACTACATGCCCTACTTTCGCGTTCAGCCTTCAAGGGAAGATCGGTTATTCGAGTAATCATCTTGGCTTTTGTATCAAGGGCGGTTATATCTTTGATCTCCACACCAATAAAATAGTGAAAAGTACGGAGAGCTTTTCGATTTGGCAATACCTCTACCACGTAAGAGCGCATGTTCTTCATCTCGCACAAATACAAGCACAAAATCAACACAAGGAAACAACAGATGCAAACAACAATTAGTGAAAACGCGGCAAAAATTCTGGAAGAAATCAATAATAATCCAATGTTTAAAAAGCTCATTTGTTTAAATCAAAGGCAAGCGGCTGAGGCAATAGGCGTGAGTTCGACCACTTTGATTTTATGGCGCAAAGATGGTTTCGGCCCTCAATACATCAAAGTGGAGAGAGGAGGTAAGCGAGGACGAGTGCTTTATCCAAAGACTGAAATCGCTGAATGGCTTTCTCGCAGCACCATTAAAACCATGTAAGAGGTGTGTGATGAAACATGAAGATACAGATATTCTAAAACGGCTACAAGCTCTTGAAAGCAAACTTGAGAGGCTGACGAGAGAGGAAATGTCATCAAACCTTTTTTTCGAATTTCGTTTTCTTTTTCAAGGCGAGCAGATCCTAACCGGCATTGTTGATACTACGGCTTGCGATGGAATTATCAAAAAAAAGTTTAGTCTTTTAAAAGCTCAATATGCGCTTACTCGAAAAGTCAAAGAACGCGCGGAGTTTGTCGTGTGCTTAGCTAGCAAAAATGATCGTGTGAGCATAAGTGAATTTTTCATTACGGGTGAAAGCTTTATGAAAATCACCGGGTTTATACCGAATCTTGAAGAATTTATCGAGTTTGATAAATCGTTTAAAGCGTATTGCTCCTCGCTTGACCAAAGTGAGAAAAGGAGTGAACAATGCGCTTCTTAGTATTGTTTTTATTTCCTTTATTCTTATTCGCTGATGTTGCAAGTGAAAAAGACACGCTATCAGATTCGCTCTTTACGGCTAATGATGCTATCGTCACACCTGGTACGTGTTCATTTTCATGCCGCACCGTTGCTGATGGTTATGTAACGCAGATCATCGATGTTGATGCGAAAAGTGGTACAACGCATTGTGAGGTGTATAGCCGCAATGATACAAGTAAAGCTTTGGGTGTAAACGCCAATCAACAAAACCTTACATGTAAAGCACAAGCGAATAAAAATCCTGGTGATTACTCAGGTCAACTCAAATCTAGCTCCAATACAAATTATCAGTTAAGCGGAGCGAAATACGAAACCGATTCGATGACGTTCTCACGTTTTCTTACGGGTATGGCAACGTTAGATCCATCCATCATTGATTTTAGCGCAACAAACTCAACCGGCATGCTTCAAGTCAAAAACTCAAGTATGCTTTACGGTACAAATATTTCGACTACAAGGCAAGAGACCTTTCTATCATTTTTTGGCGTGGAAGATGCGACGACAAACTCAGAGATCGTCTCGAGCGTTGATAGTTTAAATAAGGCGAATCTAGGTTACTTCTCGAACTTGTTTTCCAATATGTCAAATATTTATGCTTACTTGCAAAATCTTCTTTTTGCCTTTGTATCAGCATTCTTTATTGTGATCCTTGGATCTAAAAAGCTGCAAGCCTACTTAGCCAAAGAAAATGACAATACGAATTACCTTAGCAAATTGTATATCCCTCTTATTGCGGTCACGTTGTTTTATATTCCAATACCTCAAGAGAATAATATGCAAAGCTCATTAATGCAAACGGTGATCCGCAATTTTATGGGGACAAGCACGAAGATTGCTGATAAAGCGGCCGTTATTGGTGCGAATACCTATTTGCAAAAGCTATATGCGTCAGTAGGTGCGAATACGATGCAAGGTGAAGCGACGATTTATTCGTTACGTGATAGTGCGAAAGCTCAAAGAGATCTTTACGCTAATGTAATGCAACAATGCAAGAGCCGTTTTCCAGATGCGATGACGTTTCAAGTCAAAGATACGGAGCTAGATCAACAAAGTATTTACAACTTCAATAAAGTGCAAGAAGGCATTACTGCAAAAGCGTGTAGATCTACCGAAAGACGATGGCTAATCGCTTCTAAAACTTATGATCAACAAAGCAAATACGCAGATCAAATAGCGCAAAGCTTTGGCAATAACGCATTGCAAAGCAAGCTCAATAGCATCAATACATTCCTCAATAATCGCCAAAATGAACTTGGATGGATCAATGCGGCTTTTATCCCATCGGCTGCGATACTGATAGAAATGATGCCACTTGTCGAAGTTGCTAAAAGCGGCATTACTCAAGATCAAGAAAGCAATCAAGAGAAGATCCGAGATGCTTATGCTTCCGGTGATGAAGAAAAAAGTTTACTCGAGAAGATCAAAACAACGGGTGGCAGTCTATGGGGTGCAGTAATGGCAAAAATGGTATATGCCATTTTGCCGGGTGTGAATACTATCTTCCAAGTTTTCAATTCAATCATTGGTAGTGGTGTAGAGATGATTACGTTTATTGCAACATTTTTTTCACCGATTGGTGGTGCAAAAGCATTTAATTTTATTACCCATGGTGGAGGTAGTGCAACAATTCAGTTAGCGAGCCTTGTTCTTGCGGCCATGTTTGTTGGGTTGATCCTCAAATATATTCCCTTAATTACGTCAATGATTGCCTCTATTTTAGCGGTGGTTGGATGGTTATTTGAGTTGACACAATACTTCTTTATCACGCCGTTTGTTGTTGCCTATGCCGTGACAATGCGCAAGACGGATAAGATCAGTGAATATTTAGTGACTGGTATCGTGATCTTCTTTAAGCCAGTACTTCTCATCATTTTCATTTATCTCGGACTCTTTTTGTATTACCTCTGCATGGACGTTTTTGTGATGTTTGCGGAAGAGCAATTCTATCTCTTAGATGCGATCAATCAGAGTTTTTTCGTAGCGATGGTATTACAACTTTCACTAGGTCTTATCAAAATAACTTCGTCTTTTGCGGCCGTGTATCTCATGTGGAAAGTGATCTTATCTGCACCTGGTCACGTGATCAAAATGATCGGATTGCACAATGTCGGCGACTTCCTCGAGCCAATTTCCAATAAGCTCGAGAGACAATCTCTCGTGTAAAAAACAAGGAGTACGAAATGCAAAAACTACAAGGCAATAAAGTCATTGAAACCTTTTTAAAATCGGCGACCTGGGTGATACCCGTCTTTGCTTTTTTAGCCTGGTATCCCAAAAAGCTTATTGACGTACCTCATTTAATCGTGCCGAATGACGTAGGCGCATTACTTTTGATGTATGGCTATTGGATCATGCTCGCATTTATCGTGATGATCCTTGCGTATTTTTTGGATGCTGGTGTCAAAGATTTTGATGAGATCAAAGGATACATGGTTACCAAACATTGGTTTTGGTTATTGAGTGGTATCGGCCATATTTTAGGGTTTTTCGCATGGAAGATCTTTTGGCCTGGTGGCTTGTATTAAGGAGAAACGATGAAACCAGAGACAGCAGAACAAACATACCAATTCTTTGAGGAAGCGCAGATCGTGTTATCTACGCTCGAGGATCATATAGCAGCGTTTAATCGTGCCTCTAAAGTCTTTGAAAAAACGACGAGCGATTTTGCGAAAGTCGAAAAGAGCATTGATGAGATCGGTGTGAAGATCGCCGAAAAGATTCAAGTAAAAACCATTCAAACGTATCTCGTGGATGCAGTAAAGGAACTTGAGAATGTCACCAAGGATCTAAAAAAGCGCAAGCATGAAGAACACTCCAGATTGAAGATCGTTTTTACTTCAACGTGCCTTTCCGTGCTTGTAACAAGCATTGTTTTTATAGCGTTTGAAGCGGCCAATAAACCGCTTCTCAATCTTATCTATCAATTCGTTCATTAAGGAGAACACCATGAAAAATATCGCAATTATTAATACCAAAGGTGGCGTAGGAAAAAGCACCCTCGCCTTTCATGTTTTACCAGCCATTTTAGCGGATAGAAATTTCGAGATCATCGAGATCGATAATAATAATAAAACAACAACGGCATTTCTAAATACGCAAATACTCAAAGGAAAAATAACTTCGTTAAATATCGCAGAGGGTACGCAAAAGCTTGAGGAACTCGTCGTCACCAATATGCTCGATGAAGATAAGATCAGCGTGATTGATGCCGGTGGTGGTGATGATTCGCTCAAAGTGATCCATGCATTTGTCGAGCAAGATTTGATCGCAGATACACTTTTCATCATCCCTTTTATGCCTGACTTTGTGCAGCTTAAAAATCTGGTCGATACGTATAACGTTTTACCAAGTGAAGCGAAGATTCTCGTTGTGTTAAATAATGCGGATCTCAGTGATCCTGATCATCTTATGTTCGTCAAGGGTAACGAGGACTTTGAAATACCGGATATCTCATCTACCTTTACGCACTTTGCTGTTTGCCCTAAAAGTCCACTTTTTTCTTATGCCGCTTCACGTAATAAAGAGACGATCAAAGATCTCGCCCTACTGGCAAGCCAATATACCAAAACCGAAATACTTGAGTATGCAAAGGTGAAAACCAAAGCAAATAGAGACTCCATGACGAAAATTTACCGCAATTGGAAAATTTCACGTAACGCAAAAGATTATCTCGAGAGTGAAGCGATCGCACAGCTTAAAATCATCATTTTGGGAGAGCAAGCATGAAGTACGAAGATTGGATCGCAAAGAACACGCCTTTAAAGCGTGTTTCATCTCTCGAGCCTTATCGAGATGAAATTCAAAAACTCGTGAGTTTGAATTACACGCATAATCAGATCGCTGATTATTTACAAGAAGTGAGAGGCCTTGAGATATCAAGGCAGCAAGTTCAGAAGTTTCTCTCGAAAAAAACAACCAAAGAAAAAACGGTGCAAGCCGAAAAAAGTGAAACACCGAAAGTGAGTTTAGAGGATAAGTTCAAAGGATTCCTCTAGGGCTAAAAGATAGGTAATGCAACCTCGTGCCACCGTGATGCTACCGAAAGCAATCGTATGCAACTACTTGCTACTCAATGCTATCGAAAAGCTACCGAATGCCACCAAAGAGCAACTCAAAGGCAACCGAGAAAACACACACACCCAACGCCACGTTAATGGCACGAGGTGAAAAAAAGACGAAAAAGAGGCAAAAATGCTTTCAATTGCAAATATGAATAGCGCACAAGCAGCTCATTATCATGCGAAAGATCAAAACTATTATCAGCAATCCAAAGAGACAAGCACCTGGGCTGGAAAAGGTGCTAAACGTTTAGGCTTGAGCGGTGAGATTGATATTAAACAGTTTGAGCGATTGTGTTACGGTATTCATCCAAGTGAAGAACGCACTCTTGTTGATATCAGTGAAAGAGCGGGAACGGATCTAACCTTTTCCGCTCCAAAATCCGCATCGATCTTATGTGAATTAGGTGATGAACGTACCAATCAACTCATACGTACAGCGCATGATCAAGCGGTGCAAACCACACTATCATTTGTAGAAGATCATTATGCTCAAACGAGAGAACAAAAGGACGGGCATAGAGAAGCAATCTCAACCGGTAATCTCATCATCGCTAAATTTCAGCACGATACCAGTCGTGAAAATGATCCTTCATTGCATACGCATTGCTTTATCGTCAATGCAACGCAAAAAGAGAACGGTGAATGGCGAGCGTTGCACAATGATCAACTCTTCACACACAAGATGTTTTTAGGCCAGACGTATCGCAATGAATTGGCCAAAAATCTTCGAGAGCAAGGATTCGCTATCGAGATTACGAATGCCAAAGAGGGCTTCTTTGAAATTCAAGGTGTTTCCAAAGAGTTGATCAGTGAATTTTCACAACGTCGTGGGCAAGTCCTTGAGAAATACGAGGAGCTAAAAAAGCAATATCCTGGCCTCGAGGAAGAAAAACTCAAAGAGATGTCAACAACCAGTAGCCGAAACGTGAAAGATAAAAACGCTGATCGCAGTGTCATTAAATCCAACAATATCGAAAGAGCCAAAACCATTGTTGCCGGCAAAGATTTAACCTATCTGAATCAGCTCAATAGCTCACAGGCCAATCACGAACAGCAAAAATTAACGGCTAAAGATGCGGTGAATCTTTCGATTCGTATTCAAAGCGAAAAGACGAGTGTGTTTAATCGTGAAGATGTGATGAAAAACGCAATGAAGCTTTCGCTAGGTGAGCATTCACTTAGTGCTATGCAGAGTGCTTTTGATGATCATGTAAATGAGCGATCGATTGTGCAACTGGATCAAAATGCGTACTCGACACCGGAGCTTTTGCAAAAGGAGAGAGGGATCGTTGAAATGGCAAAAAACCGCACAGATCCTTTAATCTCTGCTCAACGCGTGGAGCAGTATCTAAGCCATACGCCTTATAGCCTCACAAAAGGACAACAAAAAGCGTATGCGCACATTCTGACAAGCAATGAGTCTATTTCAGTGATCCAGGGCGATGCCGGTACGGGTAAAACGTTTATGCTGAAAGCCGTTAGAGAAACGCTCGAGAGTCAAAAACAAAGTAGCAATCTAAGAGGACTTGCTTTTACCGGAAAAGCTAGTGAAGAGCTTGAGCGTGAAAGCGGTATTCCCTCTACGACATTGCACGCTTTTTTTGTGAATCCACCGGCGGAAAAGAATATGGTTTATATCGTAGATGAGGCTTCAATGGTCAGTTCGTTACAGATGCACCGTTTATGTGAAATTGCCTGTGAAAACCATTCAAAAATCGTATTTATCGGTGATCAAAAGCAATTTCAATCTCTAGGTGCTGGCAATATGTTCTCGCAGCTTCAAAAGCAAAGTGATATTCGTATCGTTGAGATGACAGAAAATAAACGCGCGCAAACAGAATTGATGCGATCGCTTTATTCCTCTATCAAGAGCAAGGATTTGGAAGAGGCGTTTGGCATTTTGGAAAAGCATCAACGACTTCATGAAACGACAGATCTCGAGAAGATAAAAAACGAATACCTCAAAGATCGTCATGATACGTTACTTCTCGTTGACACGAACGCGAATCGTAGAGCTTTAAACGAGTTAATCCGATCAGATCTCGTCGCTCAAAATGAAGTAACACAGTCTCAACCGTTATCTATCAAAGAGGCAATAAATCTAAACGAGATTGAAAAACACTACTCGAGCAATTATCAAGTAGGTCAAATTGTTGTCGCGCAAAATGCGTTTCAAGGGTTTAGTGCCGGGCAAGAAGGGATGATCACCGCGATTGATCATCCATCCAATACGATCACGGTTACTAAAGATGAGCAAAGGATCAACATTGATCTAAGTAAAGCTCACGCTCAAGCGATTCAAACCTTTGCTATCAAAGAAAAAGCATTTGGTGTCGGCGACAAAATCGTTTTTACAAAAAACAATCGAAATCTTAAGTTTCGAAATGGTGAGGCTGCTGTGATCCAAGCCATTCATGGGAATATCATCAAAGTGCAAAAGGGAAATAAAGAGTTGGCGTTTGATGCTTCCAAGTATCCTTATATCGATCATGGATACGTGATTACCGCGCATAAAAGCCAAGGGCAAACAACCAGTAAGGTTATCGCTTTCACGAATGCACAAATGGCCAATTTAAACCGCTTCTACGTGCAAATTACCAGGGCAAAACGTGATGCCTTAATCTATACCAACAGCATAGCAACACTCAAGGAGAATACACAAAAAACACAAATTAAAACAAGTACCCTAGATTATTTTAGGTCGGCAATGCAGCATGAGGCACATACAAATCATAACTACGAAAGGACATTCAATGAGCAAAAAGAACGAAGAATATCAAGAGGATCAACTCTTTCAATACTGGGAGACTATTGCACAAAGTGCAAAATTGCACTCGCAGATCTTAGCCGACATCTTGGCTTATTTAAAAGAGATCGATCAGAGGCTTCAAGCACTCGAGGCAAAGATCAAATGAAAAATATCTTACTTAAAAATGAGCGCGAAAAAGCAGCTCAATCCATAACACAATCACGAGAAAGGAGATAGTAATGTCAACGATTTTATTATGTTTATTGTTTAATGCTGGTGCTTTATGGGTGTTCCAAAAAAACCTTCCAATACCAGGCGGCACAGTCTTTATTCTACTTTGTATTGCGGAGTATCTAGCTTGGGCATTTATCTTTAAAATGCAAGAGTCGATCAATGGACGTATTTTTGATGATAAGGCATGGGTGATGGGAAGTTATCCCAATTACTATGAGCAAACGGAAGGTAATCGATGGACAGCTTCAAAGCGTGTTAAAGAAATTATGTCCAAAGGTGAATTATTCCTGGATCAGTTTCGATTTGATGATAGCGTTTTATATCGTTTATCAACGGTTTATGGGTTTGAAAAACGATTTAGTAATTTTGAGTGTTATACAGATCCGACAGACTTTACTCAGTCGGGGATTATATTTGGAGGTATGGGATCAGGAAAAACAGAATTTTACCACTCGATTATCGCTCAAGATAAGTTCGATCGTGTCATTGCCTATGATACAAAAGGTGATCTTGTTCAAAAGCATTATAGCTCGTTGAAAGATATCATCCTCAACCCGTATGATCAACGAAGTCATATTTGGAATCCTTTTGAGGAAGCTAAAACGAGTCCTTTTGTGACAGAGATCTTTTTAACCAATCTTTTCAATGCGTTAAGTGGCACGCAAAAAGACTTTTTTAGCGCAAGTTCCAAACAACGCTATATGAAGCTTTTTAACGATATTCTTTACAACAATAGTGAACTTTCATCGAATGAGCAGTTTGATCTTTTCATTCAGCAGCTTAAAGAGTATTTCGAAGAAAATAAAAATCATGAAAGACGTAGTGAAGCAGATGTTGCCAGTACGATGCATTTGACGTTTGAATTTTTTGATTATATGAACTTTTGTATTCAAAATGGCAGCCCTACTTTTACGATTAAAGAATATCTCTCTCGTAAGAGCTGCAAGCTCTTCCTACTTTCGAGGGATGATCAGCGCTCAAAACTTACTCCGTTTTTTACCGGCTTTTTGGCCGCTTTGACGGCCGTCATGTTAAGCCAAGAAGATCAAAAAACCTCTCTCACTCTCTTTGCTCTTGATGAGTACCTCTCTTTTGCTCAAAACCTTGATAGTGAAACGATCGAGGGGTTACATACTAGGATCAGGAGTAAAGGCGGTTGTTTGCTTCCTGGTGTACAATATTTCCCAGAGCAAAGTAACAAAGCAGACAGTGCTCAAGGAATTACGCAAAAGATGTTAAACTCGGCAGCGTATTGGTTTTTATTTCAAGGTGTGGATGAATATACACTTAAAAAAATCAATAATACAATCGGTAAAGTACGTTATAGAAAAGAGCAGATTAGGGAGCAACTTGTCGCTGATCCATTAAATCGTAAAAATTACCAAATTGAAGAATCGGATCTGCTAAATACCAGTTTGTTTCAGTCGTTAGGCCAAAATTATGAGCATATCACGTTTGTGCCATCGAAACGAATTTTGTATAAAGGGTATACGCCAAAAGCGGAATTACCAAGTAAAAAAGCAAACTACATTCAAAGTGAGAATATTGAAAAATATTATCGGGAGGTACGGGTATAGCTTCAAGATAGGGGACTTCCCCTATCTTTTAAATAATGATTTGTTAGAGTTATCTAACGCGTTTTTTAGGTACGAGAATATTCGCTTTGACATCTTCAATTTGTTCTTTAACGGTTGGGCGCAATAATGCTTCTAATTCTTCCAATCGTCCAAATGTTCGCATAACCTTGATAAAATTTGCTAGAGAAATGATGCCTTTTTGTTCAAAATTTGCATATGTTGTCGGTGAGCTGAGCTCTGCTTCTGCACTAAATTCTCTTTGTTTTTTATCCTGTTTTACTCTCAACTCTTTAGCTCTCATCGCTATAACCTGAGCTATCTCATCATCGGTTAGTGTTGCAAATGTACTCGTAGGGGTCAATTTTCTTTTTACGATTTTCTTTGCGTTTTGTTGTGAGTGTTTCAACTTTTTAAGTAGTTCACTTTGCATTATAATGCTCCCATGAATGTTCTTTTGTTTACGGCATCTAAAATCTGTTCTTGTTTTAGAGTATCTACGTTGTACTCTTTTAAAAGCTTTGGTAATTCAATGTCTCGCGTTTTTTTCATCGTTTCCAAAGATAAAGCAACAAATTCCATATCAATAGAAAATTCCATCGCTAAAGCTGCGATTTCATCCAGACCAATTTCAGATAGTGGTTTACCGTAAAGGGATAATTGATGCTCTACTGTTTGTCCACCACCTTTCGCAAAAGTAAGATCGTACGCTGGAGTTGCTCGCCATTTAAAATCTTTGTCACACATAAACGAGAAATTTCGACTATGATCATCTTGATTAACGAACATATAATTGAACACCATTTGAAGAAAGAGTTGTTTTAAACTATTATGAGCTCCTAATTGAACAGCCGTTCTGAGAAGATCCTCATATCCTATTGCACGTGGGATATTGTAATCTAAGTGCAAGAGCCCGGCAAGCGAATGAACATGGTATCTTTTTGCATTTGGCTCAATATCAAATCGCTTTGTTATAAAATGATGCTTCCCATCCGCTTCCAAGAGATAACTTTTCGTCATAGTAAGCCCACATTGCTTTGCTAGGCTGTAATAGATATATTCGATTTTTGAATAAACTGACTTTTTCTTTCCAGAATCATCGTATTTAATAATGACATGTGTTAACCCGTCTTCTAGTGGTTTTGTGCGATCACCCAAGAATACAGTTTTTGTATCAAGATTTATTGCGCAAACAGCTTTGCTTCTAGCCCCTCCCACAAAAGAGTGTGCTCCTACTAAAAAGACATCTTGCAGAGCGTGATAATGTCCACCACGTTGAATTTCCCGTGCTTGTTCAAACATACTCTTAAGCGAGAGCGTATGTTCCGTATAGGCTTCTTTTATAACGGATGGTTCAAACGTAAGTGCACCAAGCCCACGATTGCCTATAAAAAGCAG
>Ga0302286_10000920_pt1 | contig 22764 bp, 11 predicted proteins | sample III_Fen_E2_3_FD_198765 | JGI IMG/M metagenome (GOLD analysis project Ga0302286, IMG submission 198765) | Peat permafrost microbial communities from Stordalen Mire near Abisko, Sweden - III_Fen_E2_3 | ecosystem: Environmental > Terrestrial > Soil > Wetlands > Permafrost | place: Sweden: Abisko...
GATTTTATTCTTTTTATTAATGCTAGCAATGCATTTTTCTTATTAAAAGTTCTCCTTTCAATCTTCAGAATTTGATTGTTATCGAGAACTATTTTCCAGGTTTGTCTACAACCCAGTATTCTACAACTGTGAATTTCTTAGTCACTGTAATTAAATCATAAGGCTAATTCAAGTAATCCACGTTAGTCTGCGAGTTAATCAAGAATTCATTGTATTTCACGATTCCTGAAATATGAATTTACGATATCACAATTCCAGGTTCAAAATAATAATTTCCAGCAGGGACTACGAAGGTAACTACAATATCTAAGGAGTTATTGTTAGAACTAATCACAACTATGTTTGCTTGTAACTAGCAGGTATTTTTAGCACATTCCTCTAATGATTTACTGGAATTATAATCAATAATCCCTAATGTCGATCCAGTAGCAAAATATGAAATATCTAGATTATTCATTTTCGTAATCGATCCTACAGCTTTCATTGTGAACATATTGCTCAGATCTGTGATAGATGTGGTGATTAGCTTCTTGGAATCGATAAAACTCTACCAGAAGACGATTTTCCCTTCACGAAGGAATATATATGGACGAGAAGCAAATCCGATGTTTTGTTTTGTCTAGAATGGTCCTTTGAAAATGAGATTCGAATCGGAGACATCTACCCACAAGCCATTCGGGAAACTAATCCAGATTTAAGTGGAATTCTAGGTTTAATCTCCAGATTCCATCACCTAAAAGAAAGAGAAAAAAGAGATTTAAGAATAATTTCAAGAATTTATCATATTTCTTTTATCTTTGTTTCCTTACCGTGACAACTAATAGGGAGTCACCTATCATCGCTGTATTATTAAAGTAAATCGATATGTAATTTGTGTACATGTTCTCAGGGAAAACAAAAGAAACTGGTTATAACACCATTTTAGTTCCTTGATTCAGTACAAATAAACTGTAATAGTGCTTTAACAAGGAATACCGCTATTTTAAACTATTCATTGCTGCTGAGAGTACATACGGGAAGTCTTAGAAAGTTAAAAGATCGGAGTCACTGTTGAAATATGAGTGCATTAATGGCAAAACAGATCCAACTTAATACCATCTAGCACATAACTCAGCTACTGCACTAACAGACGTTAAAGGTGTCATTATTGGACATATTTAACTACCTGAAAATGGTTGCATGTAGAGCTGATTATTGAATGCTTCCTGGAATGCTGTTTCTAAGTAGCTCCATTTGCTAGGAATCACTCCATTTGTGTGGGCTCCAAATCTTCCTGTTCCTGGCATATTCGAACTCGTGATGATGAATGGGATATCGAAATTTAAAGTGGTTTTTAAGATTTCATAAGTAGTCGCTGTCTGCATGTGGCCATTCAAGACGTGCATGTCTCGTTCATATTAATGTTCTCCAGCTTAAGGTGAATAAGAGTAGACTGCATTAGGTTAATTGTAGTGAAGTGCATCTGTGTTGAGAAGATGATCGTTGAAATTCAACTGAGTAATATTCTTGTAAATTTTGTCAAATATCCCATTACTTGTATTTAACGTGTAGATTATGGGATTATCTGTATTTGGGATTGGAATGTACTCTCCAGTTATCAGGAGAGAAGGTTCATTTGAAGATAAGAACACTCCACCGAAGTTCCCTTACTTGTAGAGATTAGACAATGCAGTTTTCCAGAGAGTTTAGGAGTCTACACTGTTGAAATCAACAAATACAGATTTCCCTGCAAATCCATCGGATATTAAGGGAAGTTTTGTTTTATTTGATAGAATTAGCGAGTTCCCTGCCATGGCTGCGTTGAAATAGACTTCATTTGTGAACGCAATAGGCGTCAACACAGTCGGAACCCATTTGATTCCAAAAGAATTTATTGTCGTAGGGATGGAAGGATCATTCACTGAAAATTAATTAGTCTCATCATACATTTCAGTCCCAGTCCAAATCCCATCGATTGGGAAACTCACAGATTGCAAAAATTAAAGGAACGTTTTCGCTTATGCTCCAGACGTGAATGACTTTGAGTGATGGTAACCCATAGCCCAAAATGGAATCAGCGAAAATTTCCCTAAAAGTTCATGGTACTGTGAGATAACATCGTTGGGGTATTCAGTTTAACCAAGAAATAACTTTAGCTGAAGCATTGGTGAGAATGCCCTGAAGACTACTGCTTCTTGGTCTTCGCCTTCAACGTTCTAATAGTATTCCAATTCTAACCCAGAATGGCTGGAATCTAGATACAGCAACGAATAAAGATTACTTTTTTCTTACATCAGATAAACTGGCTGATAACCTGCAAGCTAACCTGAGCCTTTTCCAGTGTCAAATATCACACCATCAATAGATGGATTTGTGTTCCAAAACCGATATAAATTGCAGGAACCATATGTACATTGTGGGTTATCACCGTGCAGGTTATACCTTTTAAAAAAAAGAAGTTAGTTTTCAGGATACAATATCAATAGATTTTTTTACGGATATTATGATGTTCTTCTCTCTCCTAAACCATAAAACATCCCTGAAGGAATTAGCGTTCCTAGAGTTGAAGCATATTCGGAGAGAAGAATATCGAAACTTATGGAATTTAGAAGTATTTCTTTTGTTGATCTCCTTGAAATTATGAATCCAAGTTTGCTATCTTCTTCGCTGTATTCTAATTCAAATTAACCGAAGTCAACATCGCTTAGCACAAGCTTTGAGTCTTGACCTGAGGGATTCTGTTGTTAAGACTAAGCAGCGAAAGAACTAGCATCTTGCGTCCCTACAGATTATTTGAATTCCAAGTTCAAGAATATAATGTTCTAGTTTGGATTTTGAGAATCAGGTATGGATTGCAGGGAAATATTCAGCGATATATATGGGAATATATCAGGAAACTATGGTTCTTATTGACCGGTGAAATAAGCCGTGAGAACAAGATAACTATCAGCTTTTTCTACATTCACAACTCTATACAGATTTGGTACATATTCCTCAGTCGAATCGAGAATATCATTTATCAGAAAAGTCACAAAAATTGGGAAGAATACAGCTGCCATTGCTATTGCTAATCCAACAGAATAGATTCTTGTCTCCTTGCGGAATTTCTCACTAGTGTAAATGCCAATACTAGAGCGAGTAGTGTCTATTTCTCTTAGAGCTGGACCAACAGATTCCAGCAAAGATTGGTCATCAGTCTAGCGGGATTCTCTGATTTTCCTACCAATCAGTGACATTTGGTAAGAACTTAGATTTATTTTTTTCAAGAGTTTATTGATTGATTTTTGGCTGAAAAATTATTGGGTTATGTATATTTTTGCGAAAAAATCTATCTTGTAATTTGCTGTCATTGGGGTGCAAAATATTAATTATTGTTTTTTTGAACTTGCATTTGTTTATAAAGGAAATAAGAAGATTAATAGTTATTCATAAATTGAATGGTATGTTTAATAAAGATAATAAGTATAATAATTATGAACAACTGTGTGACTATTTTGATTGATTCTGCCGATTTTGTGTTTGGTTAATTAAATATTTATGCTCGAAAACCAGAAACTTAGATATCTTTAGCTGCAGATTCAAGCTATTTTTATTATTAATTTGAATAATATCACTCAATCTGCTAACAACTTCCTATTTCTCTCAACACATTATAAATATTATTAAAGATCAATTAGTTTATTCAAACTGCTTAAAATGGGGTAACAATTATTAAAGTAAAAGCCACATTTATCCTACATACCTTGCTATAAGTAATATCTTTTCTTAAATTGGCTGTTAATCTTTCATTTGCTGATGATGCCATTCTTTGTTTCTCATAAGCAGTTGTTTAAAATATTTAAAAAAATCCATAATATTTTGATATCAATCATTCCAGCCAATTGTTAATGCTCTTAATTTTTCAAAAACCAGTAATATTGATCCCAACAACACCTGCTAATTTGCTCTTATTTCTTAACTGTTTTCGAAATCCTCGATTAATTCTAAGTTCATTTTCCGCTTGAAACCAACTGTTTCAAAAGGTGCTCTCTTTTCAAATCATTTTGTTCAAATAAACCACCTCTCCTCTTTTGCTTTAGACTGTTTGTTGATTTACTTCTTAAAAATAAGTAAATATTTTAATTTTTCTCCAAAATGACCTCGACATTAGGTAAGTAGCTTTGATTTTTCTTTGTTATGTAAGAAAGAAACACCTAAAAAAACATCAGCTTTTATAGATTCATAATTTATTCCTTTTCAATTCACAGAGCCCTTGTCAACTCTGGGTGTAAGCGGAACAATGTCGATGCTTGGAAATAGTGGCTCCCTTGCTACGATTGAACCCTCTAAAGTCTCAATTTCTACTATATATTCAATAGAAAATTAAACTAATAAATTAATTTAGATTTACCATAATTTCTTCTTTTTTTTTCTTTTCATAGAAGCATACAAGAAAACAAGTGATATCACTCTAGCTAATAGATCTTGATAAATTTCTCGTTTCAGGGCAAATCAGTGCATTCACTTAAGCGACTAAAGATCTGCTTAAGGCACTTTAATTAATATTCATTCTTTTTTAGATAATTACGTTGATTTTGCAAGAAACAATTGAAACACTTTGAATTAGAGATTCAGTGCAGAATGGGATCAAGACAAAAAGGGATGGAAATGCAATCTAACTTTTTACAAAGAAGTCAGCAATCAGGTAAACAAAATGGCTTTGGATTCTCAAAATCAAGTTAACAACATTTGTTTTCTTTTAGCTGAAAAGTCTCGGAATAGAAGTGAAAGGGATCCCTGCTATGGCTTTAGACTCAATTACACCTATGCAAGATGTCCTTTCAATTCAGAAAGATGAAGATAACCCAGCAATTGAAATTAACTACTCACAATAAGAGAAAAATGTAATAAAAATAAATGAAATTAAAGAATTCGTTTAGAATTTCTCATTTTTTTTAATTATTTTTCTCTATTTTTTTACATTTCAAAACAGCGTAGAATCGAAAGAGAGCTTCCATCCAAGCTGCTAAATAATCTCTATGAATTCTAAAAATAAGGCATTCAATTTGGTCTTAGGAACTATGGAAGAGTGCTCTTTGCAGATGAAATGGTAACAATAATCATGAATATTTTACATTCTCTCACGGAACTTTGCATTAAAAGTTAATAATATTTTTGGGGAAATAAACACAAAAATTAGGGTGTTGGTAAAACAATCTAAGCGATTTGCTTGGCATCTTGCTTTCGAAATGCTTGGCCGCTCATAGTAATCTGTCCTTCTTCACTGGTAAAATAACAATAAACTATAATAAATACCCTAATCTCCTAACTAACTTGCTGTTTCTAATCACTTTTTCCACAGAAATACATCTGGAAAGAGGAGATCCTGAAATGGGACGGCACTCTTAAAGAAAATCAAATCTAAATCATGATGAAACACGTCAGTGAGATTTACTTAACTTCCAAAGTCCTCATCTGCTCCTACGATATTGTCCCATCGATCATCGATAAAATCAAGCGCTTCAATTTCAACATAGCAATCGCCGATGAAGCGCATTATCTCAAGAACTTAAAAGCCAAACGCACACTCATTCTCGTTCCTTACTTGAAGAGACTCCGACATGTGATACTTCTAACTGGTACACCAGCATTTGCTCGCCCGATGGAAATGTTTACTTTGCTGCAAATCGTTCGGCCTGATGTTTTTAAGTAATTCAAACCATTCGGGGATAGATACTGTGATCCAAGACCATCGAAATTTGGATCGGGATAAGATTATCAAGGATCCTCCAATGAAAAAGAATTACACTTTATATTAAAAAAAACATTAATGATAAGAAGACTTAAATCTGAAGTGCTCTCATAATTACCAAGGAAAAGGAGAAAAAAAGTTCTTGTGAATATTGATCCCAAGATTTTACGGGAGATCTAAGATATCCTTAACCACACTAGCAAGAGTTCGCTTGAGTCATTATTTGATTTTGCGACAAAGTAAATTAATGGCAAAGACAAGATAGACAATGATTTGATGCGAAAGAGTGGTTCAGGCAGTTATTTCGCTGCACTTTCATTATGCTACTAGCTGAGTGGCTTAGCGAAGATGGAGGAGCTCAAAAATTACATAAAAGATCTTCTGGAAAATTAAGTCAAAGTAAATGACTAAATACCTTGAAATTTACTAATTTTAAGCCAAATTCAATTTATTTTTGTGTTGATTTGATTTGAATTTTTCATAGCTAATCATATTCGCTCATCATTTGGAAATGCTGAATAAACTAGAGATGTTTGTGAGTGTTGATTTGAAGGTTAAATCTATTCGAATCGATGGGTAGGTATCTGCTAAGGAAAGATATGATCGAGTGTAATAATTCTAAACTGATGAAAGTATTAGAGTTGCTGTGCTATCTTTATCCGCTGCAAGTACAGGTCTTACATTGACGGCATCTTCGGATATTGTCTTTGCAGAGGTAGCAAAAGATTCAAAGATGATTGAGTTTATTGTTCAGATACAACAAAAATTACTTTTTTAGATAAATAAATTGCCATTTTTTAATTATGTAGATGCACTGGACACCTGCATTAATGCAATAGGCTGAAGATAGAGCACATAGAATCGGTTAGGAGAACAGTGTTTTATGTCATTACATTGTCGGGCAGTAGACATTAGATGATATTTTGTATAAGAAAATTGAGTAAAAAATAGCGATTGTAAGTAATATTCTCGATGGATAAACAAGGAATCTCAAAATGGATTTAATTAGAGATGCATAAGGGCTGGAAATACTAGAGAATGAGGAGAATACTGCCGATGAAGAGGAATAGAACAATGAAGAATTTGAAAGTTAATTAGAAAAAGATGGAATACCTTAGTAAAATGGGATATTATTAGAAAATTGGAGTAAGAATGATCAAAAATAGGAAATACCTATTGAGATTGAGAGCAGTATAAAATAGAATTTAAGTGACGATTCTGACGAAGACGATAATGATCTTATGGAAATGATGGCTCTTAAGAGAATAGCTGAGTAAGAAGCTTTAAAGAGAAAATAACAGCCTTACTAAACGCAGTTAGATTGGAAAAATGCTGAGAAAAATGAAGAAAGTAAGAAAAAATATGAGAATAATGTTAATAATAATCCAGTGAAACCATCACTTAAGACACTGGACGAGATTTTCTTAGGATTGAAGTCGATGCCATCTACTGTAGGGTCAACTCAATTAAGACAAGAAAACTTATTAGCAAGTTAGAAAGTTCCTATTCTTTAGAATTTAACAATTCAAAGTAATGCTAGTTAACGTGAAGAACAAACAAAGATACCTGTAATACCTGGTAATCTGTAATAAAAGCCTTCTAAAGTTTGTGTGTCTTCTTCCATGGAAATCGAAAACTAACCACCTTAGCATAAGACAAGAGATTACGTCAAGGAAATAGAAAAAGCATAAGAAAAGTGCAATAATTCAAAGAAAACATCTTGCTAAAGTAGACTAACTACTGGATTTGATTTCCTTGATGAAGCCTTAGACGAAAGAAGTGATGGGGAAGAAAGTAAATCCGAACCTGATGAGGGAATAATTCTTGATAAAAAACATGGTAATGAGATTGTGATTGGAGAAGACGACAATGATATTGACTTGAATGCTGAAGAAGAGACATACAGTAACTCGAAACAGCTGATTTCAGTAAATTTCGTGCGAGAGAGAAAAGTACTGAAAAATGGAAAAATAGTAGAAAAATAAGAAAATGGGATTTTCAAAATAACTCATCGAAATGGAGATTCCTATTTTATTTCTGACTACGAAGAAAGCAAAGAAGAAGCTGAAGATGAAAATGATCATTCTCATCCTATTTAGCTTAATGATTTCTTCAACTAAAAGAAATTCATCCCAACAAAGTTTAGCAATTATTCTTCTGGGAGTAAACTAAATGCAAGTGGAAATAAGCAATAGATATAATCCTAATCAGCAGGAGGAATTAGATTCAGAAAGAGTTTCATTGAAGACAATGGTGTACATCACTTAGATCAAGATGATTAGACAAATAAGAAACTTAAGAAATCATCATATTTCTAGTGAATCATTAATAGAAAAAAATACAAACAATACATGTATTTTGTTGGATTATTTTTTGAATTAATTAATTCGATCATACCTTGGCTTGCGTTTAACGAATTGATTGAATTTCCCACTAGGAAAATTATTAAACAGTTTAAGAAAATTCAATTTCAAGGGAAATAAATCCTATTTCTCCCCACTTGTTCCTTTGGTATCCAGAACCGAATCTTTTGGGGTACTTTCTTATCATAAAGCTTAAAGATTTGATGTTTCTACTAGTTTAAAGCTTTTTAGATCTTTTAATATTCGCATGAACTACCTGTAACATTGAAACTAATATTGCCAATACCATCCTTATCTCCCTCTCTCTTTCCCACACATACTTATTTCCCCTAAATGTGTCCATTTTTAACAAAAGCAATAAATAACTATTTTCATCTTAAAAAATTCTTTCTTCATAAATAGCATGCTGTTACACATGAATGATGAATAATGAATCCAAATGTTCAGAAAATTTATTAAAATTGAAGTTAGAAAGAAGTATTTTTTTGAAAATATAGAAGGAACATGCAGATACTATTCAAAAAGCGTTAAAATGTCCTTTTTAATTCATCTCTGCTTAGTTGCGCACTCATCATCTATTCAAATAATATGCAACTCAATTCTTCTTGGGTTTTCCTCCTTTCTTGGGGGCATCTTCTGCAGGAGCGGGTTTTCCTTCAGCAGCAGGTTTGTCACCACCAGCTGGTTTAGCTCCCTTCTTTCCACCAAAGTTAGCGGTAAGAAGTTGAGAGAGTTGTCTCTTGTTGAATTGCTTAAGTAGGCCGAACATTATTGAGAGTGCGTTAAGTAAATACTTTTTTTTGATTTATTTTTGTTGTAATTTTTTTTTATTTTTTCTCAAATTTTTTTGTTAAGGAGTTAACTTTTAAAACAACGGAGAAATCTCCAATGAGAGCAGATAGATCGACTTATCGCTATGCCAAACAGATTCTGTTGCATCACTAGATTGCAATATATCAAAGAATCATAAGCATTTCATAGAAATTTCTAAAGTTTCTACTTCCATTTGGAAATAATTAGGAAGATTGCAAAAAACGACCTTCATATTATTTTTATTTATGATCATCATAGTCAATATAATTAGTCCTTCATATTCATGCTATTATTATTTATCTTAATTAATTTGAAAATTAGTTAATAGTGCATCAAGTCTTTGTCAACTAATCATTAAATTAGTCAACCGAAGCATCTTTAATACTGCATAACAATCTAATATTCTTCTCTTATTTGATGCTTATTATGTAAATTTGTTGAATAATTTTGCTTCTAAATGGATTAAAAAAGAGCCAAAATTAAAATATTTAAAAGATCAGAAATCTCAAAGAAAGAGAAGCATTCATTCGCTTAGCAATAAATTCAATCAAAATCAAATTTGAGAGAAACAAAAGGAAAGGAAAAATAAGCAGCAAATGTCAGCTAAATAGACTGATTAAGTGTTTGAGTCACTTGCAAAAAGCCCTTATTTCGTTGATACTACAGACTCGATCGCATAAGTCATTTCAGATTTTGGAATACACGCAGTGATCGCGAGGCCTCGGAGATGGGGGAAAACACTTCTCCTTTATTCTATTGAGCTTTTCTGTGGACTTCCATTAGATGAAAAAGGGAATATTCATTACAAAACTAGTTCGAAACAGCCCTTTGGAGTGTTCACTAATTTGAAGGTAGTTACCGAAGATAAACTTCTTATGGATGATATTTTATATATTCTCAGAAGTAAGGAACTGAACACTTCAATTCATAGTTAGCGTTATTCTTTTTTTTCGGCTTCTTATCCTGAATTCCTATCTGAAAATGTAAAGACAAATGAAAATTTAATAAAAACACTCTTAAAAAAGAAATACAAAGCTGCTCGAAACTGCTTTTCCGATGCCGATTATGAGACATTCTGCAAATCTACAGAAGAATAATAGAAACTAATACTTTTAGAACTAATTTCTGGGCTTAAAAAAGACAAAACTCCAGCTTTCTATTGTCTTCTTAAAGAATTTGGCCTTACATTTGTAGACACTATTAAAAATATCCCATTATATTCTTAACTTTTCCCACAACTATCTTAAAATCGAAGAGCTCAAGTGAGGCAGAAATCGAATATATTAAGCTCATGAGTTTGGCTATCAATAAGTTATACTCCAAGAATATGAAAATCTTAGATCGAATGAGGGAAGATTCATGTTTGAAGATGAAAATATCCAAATTTTTAACTTGTGCTGAAGAAAACCTTGACTATCATTAATAGTAAAGATCTCTCTACAACTTAACATGGATCTTGCATGAGCTCTACGATTTGAGGTGTTTAGTGTTGATTGATGAGTATGATAGTATTGTTATTGGAGCTTACAACAATGGATGTCTTAATAAAATTGCTAGTCTCATTTAGTCGATGTTATCCCCCGCTCTAAAAAATAACTCATATGTCAGCTCAAGTTTTTTGACTGGGGTAACTTATGTAAAAAATGCAAACGTTTTTGCTGATGGTCTGAATCATATGTAAGGCTACAATCTCTTGGATTTTAGGTTTTAATAGTGCTTTGGATTTTCTGAAGGCTAAGTTTAATAATTGGTAGAAAAATGCAATCTCAAAATGCCAGCTGACAAATAAATATAATTTAGCATGCTGAAGACCATGTACAACTAGTACATAATAGGTAAAGGGAGTTTCTTTAACCCGTTCTCAATTTATAAATGCGTTTCATCATCTGTAGAATCTTAGTGTCCTAATTATGGCCACTTTTGGACAGAGTCTGGTTCTGTTGACTGTCTAATAGATATTTTGAGTAAAATCTCAAATTTTGAGAATATAATTGACGATTTCCTTAATAAAGAACTTGTCTTCGCTCCTGAAAAACACTTAGATTTCAGATTTTTAGCATTATCAGCTAAAAAAAGTTATGTATATTATGCCCATGCCTACTCTGTTGCGTTTCATTTGGGATACTTGACACTCAGCCAAAGCTAAGATTCTCTCACTGAATAACAGAAATAGGAGAACAATAAAGTATTTAAGATTCCAAACTAGGAAATTAAGGATTAAATGATAAAAAGACTCCTACCATTTTACTTTTTAAAAAAATGGAATGTGAAAAATCTTACTTTCAAGATAATTGATTCATTTATGACGGAATTAGACAATATTGAAAAGTTTGAGGCAACAGTACAGTCTTCTTTTCTTGATAATCTTGGTTTCAAAGAGACTATGACCGAAAGTGATTTTCAAGGGATATTTTCTGGAGTGTTTCATATTTTTAGAAATAAGTACCAAGCCTTCAACGATTAACCAACTAGTAAAGGCAAAAGTGTATACACCATCTACTGTCCCATTGATCAAACTACTCCTGTCGTTGTTTTACATGATAATAAAATCTCAAAAGAAGGAAACTAAGATCAATCTCTTGACGATGCTCTCTGGCAGATATTTACATAAAGATATGTTGAAAATACTCTCCCAGAAAAAACTAACCTGCCAGCCACCACCCATGCTCTTATCAGAGCCCTTGTTTTCTATCCAAACTTAAAGATCTCCAAGTGGGAGATGAAGGCTGAGCAATTTATTCTAAACTTTGAAGGAGCAAAGAAACTCATTAATACTAATAAAAAGTATGACAAGTTCGTGAAGACGTAAGCACGCTTACCTGAAAAAGAAATCAGGGACTCGTTTCTAAAAAACAATAATGTCTCCTCAATTTCTTAGATTTTTAAGTCCCACTCTCTCCATAATTCTGCAAAAAAAGATTTCTCTTCTGCCTAAACCAGAGTAATTAGACCAGCTCTAAAAACAGAATTCTCTATCCCTCAAGCTTCTTTCAATAGAGTTAACTTTCTCAGTTCTCTAAAAGCAACTCAGTGTCCTCCTATTCTTTCTCAGAAAATGGCTATCTCTCTCCTGAACAGCTTTCAAAGAGCAGAACATCACAGAATCTAAGTATGATTATTTCGCTATTTTTATTGGTTTTCATTTCCAAGTTGTTTTTTTATAATTAGAAGGAGTCTCTTCAACGGATAGCTTGTCTTGGAAGGGCTCTCTCATTCTTCAAGAAAATGTTATGATTTTTTTCTCATTTCACCAATAATTATCATGTTGTTTTATCATTTAATCTGTTACCTACTTAAACAACTAGATTTCTATGAGTAATTTCTGCAATACAAAGAGCACACACTTTTAACTTATTGTAATGATATTCTCCTGATCATTTTGTTATTTTACTTATTTTTGAGTTAGAACTGATGACTTTTCCTTGTTTTCTCTTATTTTCCTTTCAATCCTTCTTTAATAACAAGTCAAACAAAAAATACTTCAATAAATAACTCTATTCAGCAAAGATTTATCTGGGAAAATGAGAGACAATAATTATGAATTGATTAGATTTTTCTATGAGTTTAAATACTTTTTTGTTTTTCCGCATTCTAATCGTTTGCTAAATAATCTAGATTTCAATTTAGCTGGCTTCCCCCAAAAGAACTCAATGATTCTTTGAATACTTAATGGGGAGATAATTTTCTTTTAAAGGAATCTATCTATGGGATTAACTTCTGGTTGAAGATTGTATCATTAGATTTCTCAATATAACCCTAAAATACTTTGATTTTTGCTACATTTGATAACGAAAAAGCTGAAAAATGAAGAACAAACATCAAAAACAATTTCAGATTTTCTCAGTTGATTTCAACAAATTATTGGTGAGGTTTAATTTAAAGTTATCAGAAGTTAGAATCAAAGTATAAGGACCTATCTTGGCAGGAAATGAGAATGAGCAGAATAAAGTTTACTTCTTTTATTAATTATTTGTTTCTGCTGTGTATTAAATCGCAGACAGTGAAATCGAAAAGAATCAAGACAATAATGATGATAAAATAATTGAACTTTTAATAAAAAAATAGTAACAAATTCCTTTTATCATTTAAGGCATTTCCTTACTAAAATGACTCTGGGAGATTTTAGGGCACACAAATTATCTAAAAAAATCGTCTCTTCAAGCCTTGACTCACTAAAGAACTCCGAAAGGCAGAAAAATTAACTTAAAAGACAAAAAGCATAGCTCAATCAACCTTCAAATGCGAATAAAATTGAAGGTCTTCCTGTTAATGAGCTTGCCTATGTTTCTCATGATCTTCGTGTAATTTTCTGCATTTTGGATCACATACAAGTACTCATTGAAACTTATCTTTGAATTCAATGATAACCTCTACATCGATTAGTAGAATCAAATTAAATAGCTTTTGGCAGCCTACAGCTTCGAATTCTGCAAAGTATTCTAGAGTTTTTCGTAGAACCTTTAGATCATGAATAATTTTGAAGCCAAGATTCTGCGTGGCGAAGTGAATCTCCAACTAGGATTTATCAAACCAAAAGGGAATGAAGAGAAACTGTATTCAGGAACGGAAACTCCATTACTGCAAGCCCTAGCATGGAAGAACAACAATCTAGTATCCACTTGGTACAAACAAAATGCCCCTTTAATGCATGCTAAAAATGCAGGAATGATATCAATAGAAAAAGTTAGTTTTGAAGAATATTCTTTTCATTTTGTTATTTTTACAGGTCAAACTCAAGAACTATTGAGGAGAGCTAATTGAATTCTGTTTCTTTTCAAGAAATCAATAGGACAAGCTACTCAGAATTGCTTTCTCGTGCAATCAGACGTGAAAATAATTATTTTTTTTACCCTAGAAACATGACACTCAAAGATATCTATGAAGGATATGTAAGTGATGGCATGGTTTCGGGAACAAAATTTCAATATCTAACTAAAAAAACTTATAAACCTCCTGCTGGATGTCCGTATAAATACAAAGGCACGATTTAATATGATAGCCGCTGTCGTAATTGGTTTTTTGAAGCCATCAATAGAGCTTAAATTACTCCCATAGAGCCCTTGCTGTTTTACACTGAAGATAAAAAGCCATTTTTAGCTTCTAACCTATGTAAGCGGTAAGCAGAATATGTAGTAGATTCAGTAGGTAACCTTCAACCTACCTAATGTGGGTATTCTGTCAATTGCTTGAACTTTCGCCTCTCGGCTCTTCAATAGTTCTTTGATTCGACTAATTACTAGAAATCTAAAACTATCATGATCGATCCAAGATCTCAAAAAGTACTGTATAATTCGATTTCGGGGTTTTCAGGGAACATCACATATCTCAACGATGCAGCAAAGGATATATTTCCTACGAAGGTTGAAAAGCAAAAAGCCTTTGTCAATGCGGTATCTACAAATATGCCCAGATTATCTACACCACTTCAAACATAATACTAATTAAACGACGAAAAAACTTGCGCTTTTAACTCTAGCAAAATAGCGAAATTACTTGGATCCCCAACAATTGACTATCAAAGTTATGCTACATTCGTTGATTAAGTTAACGAAGCTGATCCAGAGTATGTAAAACTAGCAAATAACGCTAAATCGTTTATCCTGAGATTAAACGATGGAGAAGAAATATTCGTTGCACTAAATGCAATTGTCATTATTGATAAACTCAAATATCCTAATATCATCATCAAAAATTCAACAAATCAGAGTCTAATCGAGCTGTAGGATTTATATTTGATGATTGATGTATTGCCTAAATCATTTTTAACAACTTGGACAGACAAACTAACAAGATAAATATATGAATATTTACTTTATTTTGCGATTGGTTCGATTGTATTAAGCTTTCTATTCTTGCTTGCAACTGGGTTAATCAGCTATAAAGTTGGTGTCATGATCGAAATCCCTCTTATCCACATGATTAGCCTCCTTAATAGACTCGAAAAAGAAGGTGGTGCAGCTGCCCTTGCTGTCATCGAAGAAGTAACTAACTTACAAGACGATACAATCTTCCTTTCCTACGATTTAACAACTTTATTTGAAAGCTTTATGTGTATCTTTAGAATGGTTCATATTGCGACTCAGGATATCTTCACAGTCTCTGATAGTTACTCCCTATTGCAACTCAATTACCAGATCAATTTCTTCAAGCAATTTAGCAATACACGTGTTCTAGGTATTTGCTACAATAACATAGGAAATATACATTTTTAAAATAGAAGATACCTAGAAGCGATGGAGAATTACATGAATGCGATAGTGTTTGCTTATTACGAAGCTGGATTGTATGAAGAAAATGATTAAGAGAGCAATAATAAAGAAGTTGTAGGCATTATTGTAGAAAAAATTGATAGCTAAGATGATCTGCAAGAGTGTGCTAAGAAAGATTTAGAAGAGGAAAATAATTCAAAATAGCCAAATTAGTTTATAAAAAGCGAAATAGTTTTGTCTAGCTCATTGCGAGGCAAGAAATCAACGATTTTGGGGTCTAATTCGTAAAATCAAGATTCTAAACTAAAGAAAAACGAAAAAAAGAAAGCCTTAGAGTCGGTCCTCGAAGTGATCTTTGACAGGAGACTCAATTTCTCACAAGCTCTGTTTATGTATAATATAACTTAAGAACTCGATTAGAGTAACACAGGCAATCTATAAGCCAAGGGAATCTCCAGAAGCTGCTCCTCTACCGTAGATTGGGAGGAATATGAAAAAGTTTTGCTTGGGTTGATAGAAATCAATAATTAATTTACAACAAATACAGCGTATGGGAGAAGTGTAGTTCTTTTCTCTTAACTATCTCTCTGCTAGATTAAAATGGGAAAGGTTGAAGAAGCGATAATTCAATAAGGATAAGCGATTGAGAGTTATGAGTTAGCTCTTATTTTGGAGGATATTCGTCAGAAAACTGTAAAAAGTTCTGCTGAAGGAGACTTATTTCACAATAATCGTAGCTAAAAAGATAGTATTTATCTTAAAAATAGTCAAATTAACAAATCAAACCAAGAACAAATAGGCTAATAAGTGGATGACAGCTCACTGCTTTTTAGTCCAATGGCATTTCTTGCTGATTCAGAGATTGGTTAAAAAGAAGAAATCTCGCTTTTCAGCTGCTTCCGATAGAGATAAACCTTAGTAAAGCTTAAATAAGACTCTCTTGCCTCTCAACAAACGAGTTTACAGAATTCAGAAAGAAATACACAACAATTTGGTGAAAATCAACTGGAAATGATCTTATCTCGTTATTCTCTGAGAAGCCCAATTTCACTGTTTCAGAATCTCAGGACGACTAAAATATCAGAAACATATAGTCCGCTTGCTCCTAAAATTAATTAAGAACCTTCTTTACTAACTCAAAGTCAAAAATTCAAGCAACTTAATGTAGAGAATAGATGGAAATAAATTTCACTTGCAAAAGATTGCATGAAAAAATAGCTGAGACATTTTTCAGAGGAGAGAAAAAGAAGCCAAACAGGAGAAGGAGAACTTGAAAAATAACACCTAGCTTCTGAGATCGAGGAAACTAAATCAAAATAGGCTTCGTCCATGAGAAAAATGATTGTTAGTTGCTGTATAAATCCGAAAGTTGGAAGTAATAAGGAGGATAACCTTGATTTTCATGGCTAAAAAGACAATTTAACAACAAATAAAAGAAATACTGTTTCTCATTCAAAGTCTACTTCAGTATAAAAAGATAATCAAAATCATAATAGAAAAGATTCTATTCATAACAGAAAAACCCTAACTCAATAAATGGAGCCACACGAATAGAGTCCGATTAAAATCGTCAGCCCTACAGACAGTTAAAGAAAATCAAAATCAATTAAGTTATCTTACCCTGCGATATTTAGTAGTTTTAATTAAAATATTGATCTTGCAGAAAGTAATAAAGTTTAGGTGTTAAGTAGTGAAAATGTTTAGAATAGCGTAGCTTTACAGGCAAATGGAAGAGCTTCAGTTGTGTAATAACTAACAAAAAACAACAGGAAACACTACTTGCAATCGAAAATTAACAAAAATTTAGAAAAAGAGGATTGTGAGAAAATATCAAGATATGAGCTTCCTAGTGATATTCTCTTGTACTACGTAGGGCTGCAAGAAGCAAAAATTCTACTATCAGAGTAAAACGATTGGCAAGCATCATTGGTTCTCACTGGACTATTGGAAAAGACAAAGTTTTACTTGCCTTACTATCGATTAGCATGTTTGAGAATCCTAGATGAGATTTTGAAAAAGCACTCATTGCATTCATATGCAGCAGATAAAATGGCAGCTAGATTTGATGAGAATATTACGTTCCGTGTTTCCTCTATTATCGCAGTGAAATCTGCATATTCAGGAGCTGCTAAAACATGTTAGTTTCTTGTGAATTAAGTTCTCGTCAAAGAAGAGGATTAGTATGCTTTGTTGGTCGTCTCCAATAAAAACTTCCAGGAAGTCATGCCTTCTCTTTCGATAAAGTAACTCAATGCTACTGGAACGTTCTTTCAGTCACTAATTTAAACAATATCTGGTGATATGAGCTCTTAAATTAGCATATCATCTTTAAGTGATTTCAGTAATTTCGTTTTGAACTCCAGCTAAATCCCTGCAAATCCTGATCAAATTTCACTGAATAATCTCTCCATTTGTCATCCAGATCCCAATGTGCTTTAAAAAGGTCTTACATAAAACGACAAAACAGAATCTTAGACGCAACCTAAACCCAGTTCATAGCAATCTCAAAATAAAATCCCTAAGACGCTCTATCCTTCAGGGACTTCAGAGAAATGTGTATCCTTTGGAGTAACTTATCGATAAGGGAATGCAATAGAAGACAGCCCAAAGTAAATATTTAACAACAGCAGGAATTTACTTATCTATGAAAAAAACAGAAATTTTGGTAAATCAATTCCAAAATAGAACTTCCATACCACTCATCATAAACGCTCTTAAATCGATGCTTCCTTAGATAGCAATTTACTTGGAGGTTAGATATCACCTGAAGGTTCATAAAGAAGTCACTTAGAATCACCTGCTACGGTTATTCATGGCAATTTAATCAATAAGGGATAGTCTGAAAATGAAAATGAATCTGACAAAAATTGGCTAATTGCTTCTCATTTCAATCCATTTTCAGTGGCAAGTTCATAGTCCTCCATGCTGTCACCTAGAATCGGATCAAGATAACAAACTCCTGATAAAAAGAAGAAACTTAGAATTGACATAGATGATGAGGATTCCTAGTTGGAAGGAAGTTTCCGATCGACTCATAAAGAACCTACAGGAATTGTCCCAGCAGCAAAATCAGCAAAGACTCTCCAGTCAACAACAGCGTAGATGGTAGGTTCTATTTCGATCTAACCTAACAAACTTCTTCAAAATAATAAGAATGGCTCTTAAAAGCTTGTATAAGGTGATTTTATTCCGAGAAACTTAAGTTCATTTGCTGATTCAAATAATACGTTAAATCCTATTAAATTACTAAATAAACATATTACAATAGATCTCCCATTTTGTGATTCAGAAGAATCTTCTTCTAAACCATCTGGCTAGCTGAATTCTTGTAGTAGTATTCAAATAAACAGAGGATATTTCACAGAAGGAGAAGGAATGGATTCCATCAAAGTAGAAATAGAAAAATCAACAATAATGAACGAATCTAGAAAATCAGAATTAGAAAAATATAAACCAAATATTGAATGTCCTTCAGTTGCCCTTGAGCACAATAATTTTCCCACTGAAAACATCAATTTAGTTCTACACATCGCAGTAAGAAAAGCCATCTTAAGCTATTTCTAGAAGGATCCTGATCGATTAGCTAAGCAAAAGAGGTTAACTGAGATGAAAATATCAACCATATCTAAGAAATTCATAATTTTCATCACAGACCAAGCAGGTATCACTGAAAACAACAGTGCTTATTCACTTCTTTCTGGCTTGCTCTATGAAACACAAATCTAGCTTCTTGTTTTGCAACTGGATTCAGATGAGAATATCAAAGAGAAAACTGAAATAACAGACAGATATTTCAAGAATAAATCTGTTATCAAATACTTCTACACCCAAGAGAAATTACTTCAATACATCAGAAATAAGCGAGAACCAATGAATAATTTTGGGATACCTCTTCTGGTTGAACATTTCTCGGTTTGATCAGAACCTAATTGGACAAAGCAAAGACTGTTAATTCAAAAAAAGTAAGAAAAGTTAATTAAAAAATCTAGTTAAAATAAGTAAATTATTTAAGAAAAAAAAAATATGTGTTATTTATTCAAATGTTTGTAATACAATTAAGTGTATTTTTCCAACCATCAAAAGGATCAATATTTCGACTAATCTTTCTTCAGCATTTTCATCTGAAATTGTACCCTAGATAAAGGCTTATTTTTTTTATGGCAAGATTTATCATAACAAAAATATTCCAAAACTCTTATCGCCTAAAAATATTTAATATGAACCCATTCAAAGATTGTAATAGCTATCAGTGATAGATAGATATATACATAAACCTTTTTCTTAATCTTGATAATACTAACTCACTTTGTCATTTGATTATCTTATTTCAAAAAATCAAAAAAAAATCAACTTGAATTGAATCTAATAATCAGTGAATATTCTTTTCAATATTTTTGATAACATAGAACAAACACAAACAAATTACAACCAACCAATCAAGACATTTTCGCATGACAACTGCTGGGACTTATTACTACAACAAATACCAGCAACAACGAGAGGCAGCTGATAATGTTATCAACACATAATTCCAAGGATTCTCCAAGACAAAGACACTTCTCTTCAATTAAGCCAAATAGTTTCATAGAAAGTATGAATCTTAATCTTATCTTGCTTGAGTTTTCTGATTATTAGAAACATTTATTAAGTTTAGATCCCTCTTTTCATGTGCTTATTTAAACTCATTTTCTTTTTCCTTTGATTTTAGATAGCGCAATCTTCAAAGTAATCACTCTAAAGCCATTTATTTCAAATCAATCTCATTAAATCTAAACAAATTTCCCTGATCAAACACTTAATAACATTTCAGCAAGTTCTTCCGATCGACACACAACAATAAATCTGCCTCCTAGATACTTTGACACTTTCGAATTCGCTAGGAGAGATCTTAAAGACATCTAATCTCAAAGTAAATAATTACATTACATTTTAGAATTCAGAAGAACATTGATTATTTTATGCTATTTTGGCTATCAGAAATTATAAATATTCCTTTCTTGATTTACCCTTTCCTTAGTTGAAGAAACAATCTAGTTGATATATGATAGGATTCAAGTGCAATTTAGCAGAACAGATGAACTCAAAGAATAAAGAATCAAGACAAAATCTTAAAATATTTCAAATGTCAATAGCAAATATTTCAACATTTCTAAAACTCTTTAAGCAACATTCTTAATTTTGTTCATCCTTTCTTAATTAGCAAATCCAGCGTCTGGATGGTAAGTTGAAGGTTCTTGGCAAAGAAGAAGGAGATGAAAACTCCCCAATAGATATTCTAATTCAACGAAACATGCGCATATCCTTATCTTCTTAGTTATCGGAGCATCTTATGATACTCCGAGATGCTTAAAGAAATTATTAAAACTTCATATAAAGAACAGCACCTACTGATCCATAAATAATTTAGCAGCAATAACCATAATCATATGATCAATTAAATCAATCTTCGAATTCTCTGATCCAGAGATAGAGAATGCAACCATTACAATAACAACAATAAGTAAATCTAAAATCGTGTTTCCATTTTGATCTTTTCCACAGTTTTTCCTTTTAACCTTTTTGTTAGTTTTTTCAACAAAACGGAGTAATGAAGGAAGTAATGCTGGATAGAGAAAAGCGTATTACAGTAGTAGCCTAATAAATCAAAGAAATAGCTGTTGTTTTCGGGCATATGAATGAAATAGTTATTCAAAATGGTACAATGCTTGATAGAATAGATGCGAACATTGAAACGACTAAAATCAATTATCAAAAGGGAAACAAACAGCTTGTTAGTGTAAAAGATTATCAAAAACTATATGATTATCTGAGTGTTACTTAGATTTTTCTATGAATTTCTATTCAAATTACTGTGTTTTTTACTTATATTTTTTGGTTTTTTTTTTGGGGGAAAATAAACTTAGGCTAATTAAGGCAGTCTCAAAGGAGGATTGGCGTAGAAGTGTGTATGCAGCTTGATAACTTTAAACTTGATTTGTATGACCGTTGTAATCCTTAAGCTAACTGTATTGTGATTAACAAATTGCTAAGTGTTTTAAATAAGTGTGTGTTGGGGTTTCATGTGTAAAAATAAATAATATTACTATTTGTTTGCTCAATTGATTATTTCTATTATTATTTGTTCTTTTCATTTATTATTAATACCTTTTTTCTTTGAAGCTTCGATTGGCATTGTTAAAAAAATCCAGGTATTTTGAATGGAAATCTTGAAAAGATCCTTTGATTGGATATAATTGTTAATTAATTTTTCTAAATCAAACCAATTTCTTTACTTTCTTGTTAATTTTTAGAAGAAATTAATTAAAGAGAACGTTTTGATTAGATTCAAAAAATCATTAAGGCTACTGTAGCTTTTTTGGAGGGTAATTCCTTTTTTAAAATTGGAATTCAAAATTATGAGTTGGATCTTTTTTATTTTTTGTTTATTTTTCTTTATGTTTTGAATTTTTTTGGTTTATTTTTGAAATTCTGTTCTTTAATCTTATGTAAATTTCTTTTCTCTTTTTGATATTCTTAACAATCATATGTAAATATGTAGATAATCACAAGTGCACATACACACACACTTTAAAATAATAGTGTCTTTCTTATCAATATTCGCATAATTTTTGAAATGATTCCTTTGTTAATGGCGATTCTTGGGATTCAAAACAAATCAACCAGATAATCAAGCCAGAAACGTTATAAAAATTATGTATTTTGAACAAATATGTTTCTTCCTTGCTATCGGGGGTTGCAAGCGAAATAGAAACATACATTCAGAAGGATTCTTCCTTTCAAATAATTAGGGAGATTCCTTCTTTTTTTCCCCATTCTCATTATCATTTGATCTGACTGAGTCTGCAGACCAAACTGGATGGGGTTTGAGAGAAGTCATATATCAATTTCTTGAACTACTTTTAATGAAGTTGGTATTGGTTTTAAAAACTCAGGGGAGGACTGGTTTCCCAGAATGATGCATAATTATTTTTCGTGGGTTAAAATGGTGTTCTTCATTTTCTCAGTAGTTATGAAATCGATGTGTTTCTCTCTTTTCTTCCAGCGCTTCTTGACGAGGTGAAGAAGAAATAAATCTATGTTTTAATTATTTCACTTTTCATCTCTTTCATTTCATTGTGGGGAGGAAATATATATATCTAAATTCAAAATTTTAAATGAATAAATGGGAGAAAGAAAATGTAAAAGGGATGATAAATTAAGAAAGGGAAGAGAAAATGAATTAAAGTAAAATAAAAATTTTTGATAAACAATAATACACAACAAAAAAAAATCAGTTTGAGAGCGAGAATAAAATAAAGTGAAATTGGAGATTAGTTTTTTTAACGAATTCTGGCTATGTCTGCGTATCTTTTGGCCGTTCTCAGCAAATTTATTTTTTGCAAGAACGCCTGTAGGAAAAAAGTACCATAGAGACAATAATGCCCTCGCTTTCTAGAGTTTTTAGATGCACTCCGATGAATTTTATGCTCTCACTGAACACCTTTTTGACATGAATATGTGATGAACAAAAAGGAAATTATCAAAAAATTAGTTAAACATGCGATTGATTTTATCGCTATGGATTTTCAAAAATAATTGGCAATTTTAATGAAATGACTGGAGTGGCATTGAATGATTGAGAAATAATGGGTGCTAAATTAAAATACAAGAGAGAGAGAGAGAGAGAGAG
>Ga0302286_10000923_pt1 | contig 22749 bp, 21 predicted proteins | sample III_Fen_E2_3_FD_198765 | JGI IMG/M metagenome (GOLD analysis project Ga0302286, IMG submission 198765) | Peat permafrost microbial communities from Stordalen Mire near Abisko, Sweden - III_Fen_E2_3 | ecosystem: Environmental > Terrestrial > Soil > Wetlands > Permafrost | place: Sweden: Abisko...
CCTAATATAACGGTTATCTTTTTCTCGGGAATGGTGGTATTTACATTCTTTAAAATGTGTGCTTTACTTATGTATAAATCGAGGTTCTCGATGATGATTTTATCTTGTCCCATACTTATTATTTTATTCTTGATTTATTGTATTTCGATGAAAAATAACGTGCTGTAATGCTTATGATTAAAACGATTATTGTTAATAATGCTGCCGATGCATAAGCTCGTGCTTTTACTTCTTCCATTGGCGATGAAAGTTGGAAAAATACCGATAATGAAAGTGTTGCTGATGGTTGCATTATTGACGTAGGAATTGAATCGGTAAATCCTGTTGTAAAAATAACTGCTGCGGCATCGCCAATAGCACGTCCAAATGCAAGCATTACTGCAGTAACAATTGCTGGCATACATTGACGGACAAAGATTTTATAAGCAGTCTCAGTTCTTGTTGCTCCCAACGATAGCGATACTTCCATTAATCCTTGAGGAACCGATTTCATTGCTTCGTCGATTGTGCGAATGATTACTGGAATAATGAATAATGCTACAGTAATTATACCTGCAAGTAACGATACTCGTGCTCCTAAATATAACATCACCGAAAAGGCAAATACACCATAAACAATTGATGGAACACCCCAAAGTAAGTCGAGACAGAAGCGGATTACATTTACCAGTTTTTTACGATGTACCAAATGAACATTCATGTATAATGCAACGGGAAGTCCAACAAGTAATGCTAACAAGGTTGCACCAATTGCTAAGTACAGCGAACCAATTATTGCATTTAAAATTCCTCCACCTTTTCCAAAGTAAAAACCACCTTCGGGAACACTCGAAATCATTTCCCACGATAAAGCTGGAAATCCTTTTTTAATGATTCCCCAAATAATAGCAATTAATAAGAAGAAAATGATACCAACACACAGATACATTATAGCTCGAAAGCTATATTCTTCTACTTTTCGTAAGGTTGTTTTTGTTGGTAATATGTTTGTGATAAAACTCATGGCTTATTGTCTATTTTCAAGTCTAACAATTAGAATTCGGGCAAATAAATTGAATACAATTACAACTAGGAATAGAAGTAAGGCTGCAAACATTAGTGCTGCATCGTATTTTGGTATCGACATCATTTCACCGTAATTATTTGCAATAAGAGCTGGAAGTGGATATGCTGGATCGAACAAAGAATGTGGTGCAGCAACTACATTTCCTGCAACCATTAAAACAGCTATAGTTTCACCAAATGCACGTGCAACTCCAAGTACCATTGCCGATATTATTCCAGGAAATGCTTTACGCAAAATAACATATTTGATGGTTTGCCAACGTGTTGCACCAAGCGATAGCGAAGCTTCTGTTAACTCAATTGGAATAGTATTAAAAATCTCAATTAAAATATTAAGCACAAATGGAATAATCATTATTGCTAATACTAGTACTGCACTCAACACACAATATCCCGATGTTTGTACACCAAACATTGGTCCCACTGTTTCTGAAACCCAAGGAACAATGGCAATAACACCCCAAACACCATAAACTACTGATGGAATACCTGCTAGGATATCAATAACTGGCTGAACTATTTTTACATGGCTTTTGGGAGCATATTGTGTAAGATATATAACACTGAAAAAGCTGATACTTCCGCCAATTATAATTGCTAAAGTTGTTATCAAAAGTGAACTTGATATAAATGGCCAAAATCCAAAATGTCCACTCATTGGTTTCCACGATGAGCTGAAAAGTAAGTTTATAATACTACTTTCTGAAAATAAAGGAGCCGATTTAACCCAAAGCCCAATAGCTATAGTTAATGGCATGAGAAGAACCAACACTAAAGCAATAACCATCCATATAGCATGAGCTCTACTATTTATCTTTCTTCCTCGTAATGATGTAATTAATGGCATAGTATTTAATCTAATTTTTTAAGTTCTTTTTTCACTAACGAATCGTTCATTTGTATGTAGCCAGCTTTGTCAACTATCGATTGACCTTTCGTTAATATAAATTGTAAAAATGCTGTAACAATAGGCGATGTTGGTTTTCCTTTCGATACAAAATACAAATCGCGAGCTGGTGGCGAAGGATATTTGCCTGTTTTAATGGCATGCATCAAAGAATCGAGTGAATCGTAAAAGCGTTCGTCAGCATCAAGTGTTCCGTTATTATTGATGTCGATAGCTGCAACTTCTAAGCCTTGATATTTCTTGCGAGTTTTAGTATCATAAACAAATATTACATTATTATATCCAATACCATTTTTGTCTGCTTTTACTGCATCGGCAATTCCTGGGTCGCCAAACACTCCAGTACCTTTAAGATCTTCTTGTTCTTTCCCAAGATATAATGCCCAAACTGAAGCTGCACCACAAGCATCGGAACGAGTAAATACATTTACTTTACTCGTATTTGACGAACCAAATAATGTTCCCCATGTCGTTTTATCGGCTTGTAAGAATACTTTTTTGAATTGTTCAACGGTAAATCCTTTCTTTTGTATTGTTGCTATTTCGGGATTTGCTGTGTTTATAACTGGTATTACAGCATCTTTCGTAACCGTTATTGCCCAAGCACCTTTTTGAACTTCTACAGGGTTAATATCGCGACTAAGCATTGCTAAATCAACCATACCAGCCAATGCATCGGCAATTCCTTTACCAGCACCACCAGCCGAAATGTCTATTTGAACATCGGGATGTAATTTTTTAAATTCGTTTGCCCATTCTATCGTAATAGGATATAAAGCAAAAGCTCCCGATATACTTATTCTTCCCGAAAGTTCTTTACCCGATTTTGAATCTTTTGAACTACTTCCACACGATGTAAATAGCATTGGTAGACTAAGAGATGCAAGTAGAACAATTTTTTTAATCATAATCTATATTATAAACGTTTCATTTTGATATAAAATCCTCTTCAAAAAAGGTACTCTTATTATAGTAGCAAATGTAGTTGGATTTACAAGTAGCAACAATACCCTATAATTATTATAGTAGGGGGTATAGATGCTATAAGTATAAAGACTTATATGGGATGTTAGTTTTTGTAAAACGGTTACAATTGGAATTATAAGTACTAACAATATACCTATAAAAGCTTATATAATCGAAAAATACTTATTAAATACCCCCCATTAATGTGGGATACAAAATTACTTCTTAATAGTTATTTTTCTATCGTGATAATGAACCAACCTTTGCAGAGTAAATTTTTAATTAATAAAAATGGAAAAAGAAAGAACAGTATCTATTATCCTAAACTGGATTCAAACCTACAGAGGTAGTTGTTGTAATTTCAATGCTGTTATGCGATGTTGTAGCATCTTTTAATGACATTAAACAACAATAAATTACATTAACTTAAAAAATAATAAAAATGAAAAAGAGAGTATTAGTATTATCAATTGCTGCAAGTTCAGTTTTTGCAGTAAAAGCTCAAACATCAAATGATGTTTTAAGTTTATTAACACAAAAGAATATAATAACACAAACCGAAGCCGATTCACTTCGTGCCGATGCATCAATTAAACAACAAGAAACAGATGCAAAAAAGAAATCATCACCAGTAGTTGCTATTAAAGGACTTCAAATTGGTGGATTTACTCAAGTTCGTTATCAAGCTCAACAACAAGCTGGAAAACAAGACGGTTTTGATATTCGTCGTGCTCGTTTAGATTTAAAATCGACAGTATCTCCATATTGGGGTTATAAGTTACAGTTCGAACTTGCAGGTGCACCTAAATTATTGGATGCTTATGCTGAGTTAAAACTTAACGATTATTTAAACTTTACTATTGGTCAGTTTAAAGTTCCTTATTCGCAAGAAGGTTTAGCTTCAACTCCTAAATTGGAAATCATTGATGCATCGTTGGTTGTTGATGCTTTAACAGCTCGAAAAACTGATGCTAATGGTGATCAACAAGGTTTTGATATTGGTGTTCAAGCAGGTGGTAGTTTCTTGAAAATTAATAATCTTGCTTTAGTTGAATATAAGCTTGGTATTTTTAATGGTTCGGGAATAAATGTTGCCGAAAATCATCAGAAAAAAGATTTTGCTGGTCGTTTAGTTTTCCATCCAATTAAAGGAATTGACTTTGGTGGATTTATCTACAATGGTTATGGCTATTACAATAACAATAGTTCAAAAACAAGTGTTGTTGACGAACATATTAGAAACAGATATGGTGCTGAGTTAAATGTTGAATTCAAAGGTGCATCATTAAAAGCAGAATACATCAAAGGAAAGGATGGTAATATACTTCGCGATGGTTATTATATTTCAGCAGGATATTATATTTTATCTCAAAAACTACAAGTATTAGTTAAATTAGATAATTATGATCCTAACAATGCTAGTTCAAAAAAGAATGATAAACTGAACTATTATACAGGAATTGTAAATTATAACTTTAACTCAACTACGAGAATTCAATTTGGCTATACAATTAAGAAAGAAGAAGCTAAAGAAATTAAAAATAACTTAGCTGTTGTTCAATTTCAAATTGGATTTTAATTATAAAACATAAATATTTACTTGGCTCGAGCGGACTTGCAGTCCGTTCGTAATAACAAACATAAGCTCGGACTACAAGTTCGCGCTAGCAAAAAATAAAAATATTTACAAATAATAAAAAGTAAAACGATGAAAAGAATTATAAAATATGTTTTAGCCGTTGGAGCATTGTCACTATTAGGTGTGGCTCCAGTTTCGGCACAACAACTCGATGGTCAAATATCAGTTTCGGGAGCCTTTGCTTTGTATCCTTTAATGGTAAAGTGGGGATCTGAATTTCAAAAGGCTAACCCTAAAGTAAAAATAAATATTTCGGCTGGTGGTGCAGGAAAAGGTATTACTGATGCTATTGGAGGTTTAGTAGAAATAGGCATGGTATCGCGTGAGATTAATCCTCAAGAAACGAAAAAAGGTGCTTATGCCATAGCAGTAGCTAAAGATGCAGTTGTTGCAACCGTAAGTGCTTCAAATCCTAATATCAATGAAATATTAGCAAGAGGTTTACAACGCGATATTGCTTATAATATCTATGTTACAGGACATGTTAGAACATGGAATCGTGCATTTGGTATTACAGGAGCTCAAAAGGATTTACACATCTATACTCGTAGCGATGCTTGTGGTGCTGGTGAGGTTTGGGCTAAATATTTCGTAAAGAAACAAGAAGATTTATTAGGTGTTGGAGTTTTTGGTGATCCAGGTATTGCAACTGCTGTACAACGCGATCCACTAGGTATTGGATATAATAACATTGCTTATGCTTACGATATCAGAACGAAAAAGCCAAATCCAGGAATTAAAGTTATTCCATTAGACTTAAACAGTAACAAAAAGATTGATGCTGATGAGAATTTCTACAATTCATTGACTGATTTGTTAGCTGCAATAGCTTCGGGCAAATATCCTTCGCCTCCAGCTCGCGACTTATATCTTGTTACCAAAGGAAAACCTACAAATCCTATTACTGTAGCATTCATAAAATGGATTTTAACGAATGGTCAAAAGTATGTTGATGAAAGTGGTTATGTTAATCTACCAGCGGGGAAACTTGCTACTGAATTACAGAAATTATAATTAATAAATAACATTAAAATGTAAAGGATCTGCAGGAATGTGGATCCTTTTTTTATTCAATTAAGATACGCATGGCAATGCGTATCTACGCACATTACTGTTTCACAATTTTATAAATGCGGTTTGTATTTTCATAACGAACATTTAAAACATATAAACCATTGGCTAAATCATGTAATTGAAGATTTGCTTTATCTGAATTAACATCTTTTTTTAAAACCGTTTGACCAAATACATCTACAATTGTAACAGAACACATTTGCTCATTACTGTTAACTTGTAATTCATTCGAACAAGGAATTGGGAAAAGTTTGCAAGTAAAACTATCAATAATTTTGGATTCGGTTGCCGATTTTTTCTTTGGTAAATACCAAGGATCAATATCGTAAGCATCTGTTGTGTCTTTGCTGGCAGAATTGGCATACGCAACAGCAAACGAAATGTCGCCATCGCTTGTCAGACTTGGTTCGCCAATACAAACAGAATTTCCTTTTGCAATTACCAATTCCTGATTTTGCCAACTATCCCAATTACCAACAATTGCTTGTTTCGAGCGATATATTTCACAATTCAAAGAATAGTACATGTACCAATCGCCATCTTTGTCTTGAAACAAATGCGGATGCTCGATTTTTCCTTTATTGTAATTGATGCTTGTAATAGCTGTTGGTGTAGACCAATCGTAACCATTGTTGTAGCTGTGGCTGTACATGAATGTTCGTTTATCGCCATCGTTATATTTTTCATATACAAGTAACAATGTGTCGCCATGCAATCTTTCAAGATGTGGATTGTCGGATTCAAACTCGTTAGTAACAGGATTTATGGGCGAAGGTAAACGAACTGCCGATGCAATATTATTGGGGTTGGCAAGTGTGTTTCTAATCATCCAAATACAGCTATTTCCAGTAAACAAAAACAAGTCGACATTGGTTGCACTATTATTAGCAAAAAGAGGATAGGGACCGCCTTCAATTAAACCTGCTCGTGCCATGTTCGACAATGTCCATTCTGTAAAATTATCTGTTATGCTTTTTCGTTTGGCATAAACAATATCGATATTAAGAAAGTTTGAACATCCCAACGAGTTTGTTTTCATATCCATACCAAATGTTTTTGCATAAGGCCTAATAAACGACGATGTTCCAAAGAGCTTGCAAAAGTCGCCAGTGCTTACATATTTGCCAAAATAAAATGTCCACGAAAGTAAATCGCCAGGATAATAAAGTGCATAAAGATTAAGTCCATTTCGCGATATTTGAATTCCATCTTCCCATCCTTGAGCCCATAAAGGCTGACGATAAGGTGTTTCAAATGTATCGACAAATGCACTTGCTACTTTGGGCGAAACAGTTGCCTTTACGCTGTCCCAAACAGAGGCTTTATCTTGAGCTTTACTCATAAAGCTGAGTAAGCATATTGTTATGATTGCTAAAAGTTTAATTTTCATTTATAAAGGAATGTAATATATCAGAAAAAAGTTCAAACCTTTTAAAACATATGTCTTATAGTCTTTCAACTAGGTAAAAACTGCTCTGATTAATTATGTCGAGTATAATTAATTAGCTCTTTTCTTGTGCTATAATATCGTCAATTGTGTTTTTATTTTCGGGTAAATAATTTGAAGCAACATCCCAAATAATCTCATAATCTACACCAAAATATTCGTGTGAAACTTTATTACGAAGCAAGTACATTTCGTTCCATGGAATTGCGGTATATTTTTTTTTAATACTATCTGGCAAGTTTCTTGATGCTTCTCCTATAATTTCGAAGTTTCTAATGACAGCATCTACTGTTTTATAATCTCTTTTAAAATGGATAAAATCGAACCCTTCAATATATTCAGCTATTCTATTCATAGCAATTTGAATATCTTCAAGGTACATAATGTATGAGCGATTTTCTTTTTTCACTAGACGTATGTAACTTGGTTAAGTATAATATCTTTAATTTGTTGTTTCAGTGCATTTTTAGTGACCAAATCAATTTTTTTTTCAAAAATAGATTCAAGGTAAAGTTCAAGCGAAAAAAATTTCCAACCAATTGGCTTTTCTAATTCAACAAGTATATCAATGTCGCTATTTTCAGTATAGGTATTATTAGAATAAGAGCCAAATAATCCAATTTCTTTCACAGAGTAATCTGTATAAAGCATTGGTTTCAATTCTTTTAGTTTTAACAATATGTCCCTTTTTGTAATCATAAAACAAATGTAATCAATTTCAATCAACCAGCCGTCACGTTAATATCCAAATTAGTCAATATCTTTTTTGAATAACCTTTAATCGATACCGTAATCATCGATTTACCAACAGAACTAGTATCGGTTACCGCACTTTTAAAAGGTTTTAAAATGAAATAGAAAGGCTTAAATAGTAAGTAAATAAAGGCATACAATCGTGTTTTCGACTTAATACCATTTAGAGGCTGAATATATCCCGGACGATACATATAGGCATCTTTAAAACCGAGTTTTAAAATATCGTTTTCGGTTTTTCCTTTTATTCTAGCCCAAGCCATTCTACTTTTTTCGTTACTATCGGTTCCAACGCCCGAAACATACATGAAACACATGTTTTTATTTACTTTAAACAATGTTTCGGCAAAATGGAGTGTGAGAGTATATGTTATTTTTCGATATTTTTCTTCATCCATTCCTGCACTCGATACACCAAGACAAAAATAACAAGCATCATAGCCAGCTAATTGTTCTTGTATTGTTGAGAAATTGTAAAAGTCGGAATGTATTATTTCGGTTATTTTCGAATGTTTTACATCTGTACTTTGGCGATTGATAAGGAATATTTTGTCAATTCGCTTGTCGTTTATACATTCAAGCAAAACGCCCTTACCAACCATTCCTGTAGAACCAAGGATTATTACATTCATACGTTTATTATTATTGTTTTAAAAACCTGACTAAAGATAATGTTTTGTATTCAAATTCTGAAATGGAAATAGTTTCCTCTTTATAATAAATAAAGAGTTTTAAATTAACAATTATATAATATTAAATTAATGTTCAGGATTAATTGTCATTCTATATTTATGATCTTGAATATTGATATATAATTAGAATGAAGAAGATTGGAATTTTAACATCGGGTGGCGATTGTCCTGGACTTAATGCTGCAATTAGAGGGGTTGGAAAAACTGCAATTAAGCAGTATGGAATGGAAGTTATTGGCATTTCATCGGGTTTTAGAGGTTTGATAGAAAAAGAATATGTTCATCTTGATGAATCGACCTTATCGGGAATACTAACAATGGGTGGAACCATACTTGGAACATCACGCGAAAAGCCTTTCAAAAAAGACAAAAACCTGTTGAAAGACAACGATAAGCCTCAGATAATTCTTAAAAATTACAATGAACTTAGTCTCGATTGTTTGGTTTGCATTGGAGGAAATGGTACATTAAAAACAGCTAATTTTCTTGCTGAAGCTGGCTTAAATGTTATTGGAATTCCTAAAACCATCGATAATGATGTGTGGGGAACCGATATTTCTTTTGGATTCGATTCGGCAGTTTCTATTTGTACCGATGCTATTGATAGACTTCATACCACGGGCAATTCACACAAGCGTATTATGGTTATTGAGGTAATGGGTCACAATGCTGGTTGGATAGCTCTGTATTCGGGAATTGCTGGTGGTGGCGATATTATTTTGGTTCCTGAAATTGATTATGATATTAAAAAAATTGCAAAAAATATAAAAGACAGATATTCATCAGGAAAAACCTATTCGATAGTTGTTGTTGCTGAAGGTATTGAGCATCCAATGAATAAAAGTGCTGGTCGTCATATTGCTAGTTTGATTGAAGATTATACCGGAATCGAAACTCGCGAAACAACCCTTGGATATATACAACGTGGAGGTACACCAACACCCATGGACAGAGTTTTAGCAACAAGCTTTGGTGGTTATGCTGCAAAATTAATTGCCGATGGTAATTATGGTCGAATGGTAACTATGAGAGATAATCATATTACATCGGTTCCATTATCGGAAACTGCTGGAAAACTTAAAGTAATTACAGCCGAAAATCATTTAGTGCAACGTGCTAGAGATTTAGGAGTTTGTTTTGGCGATTTATAATTTCGAGATTATGAACAATTGTTTTATCCCAAAGGAATTAAGCTGGATTAGTTTCAATGAGCGTGTGCTTCAAGAAGCTGAAAACCCCGAAAATCCAATTATCGAACGTTTAAAGTTTTTAGGCATCTATTCTAATAATCAAGATGAGTTTTTTAGGGTTCGTGTTGCCGATTTAAAACGTTTTTCGAAGCTTGGTGAAAAAGGAATCGAAATCCTTGGCGACGATCCAAATTATATCTTGGAAAATATTCATTTTAAAATAAAAGCGAATCGTCCAAGAGTCGAAAATGCATTATATTCTATTAAGAAAAAACTAGAAGAAAATAATATATTTATCATCAACGAAACACAAATTTTACCACAGCATAGCGACTTTTTAAAAGATTTTTTCAATAAAAAACTACGTCCTTTTTTAATGCCTATTATTCTTGAAGAAAAGGGTAAAGCTCCCGATTTAAAGGATGATATGGTTTATTTTACCGTTCGTTTCCGAAAACATAGCGACGATGATTCTTTAAAATATCGGTATGTTGCTCTTAAAATTCCATCTAACAGGATGTCGCGTTTTGTTGAACTACCTGCAGTTGATGGAAAGAAATATATCATGTTTATTGACGATGTTATTCGTCTTAAATTGAAAACTATTTTCAAAATATTTGATCCCGATGAGATTGAAGCCTACGAATTTAAAATAACTAAAGATGCTGAACTCGATATCGACGATAATGTTTCGTCGAGCTATGTTGATAAGGTTAATGATAGTTTAAAACTTCGCCAAAAAGGTCGAGCAGTTCGCTTTGTTTTCGATCAGAATATGCCAGCCGAAATGCTCAATTTTCTGCTTAAAAAATTTAAACGAAGCGATGTTGTACTTTCTGGTGGACGATATTTTAATTACAAAGATTTTATTCGCTTCCCCAATCTTGGATTACCTGTTTACAAATCATTAACGAGCATTCCTATTGAGCGATTAGACGAGTGTAAAAGTATTTTTACCGAAATTGCTAAGAAAGATTTGATGCTTCATTTTCCGTATCATAATTTTCAATATTTTATCGATTTACTTCGCGAAGCTTCTATCGATCCAAAGGTTACAAGCATAAAAATTACGCTCTATAGAATTGGTAAACATTCCAGTGTTATTAATGCTTTGGTTAATGCATTGCGAAATGGTAAAACGGTAATTGCAGTTTTCGAATTACAAGCTAGGTTCGATGAAGAAGCAAATATCTACTGGTCAAAAATACTTCAAGAAGAAGGTGCTAATGTAATTTATGGTGTTCCTGGACTAAAAGTACATTCAAAGCTTTGTTTAATAACTCGCAAAGAACACCGTGACAAAGAAATGTATGCATGTGTAAGTACAGGTAATTTTAACGAAGATACAGCACAGTTTTATACCGATTCGATGCTCATTACAAACAATCATACAATAACAGAAGATGCTTCGAATATTTTTGAGTTTTTGGTTCGTAATTATAGGCAACCTTCGATGAACTGTATGTTAGTTTCACCTTTTTATTTTCGAAATTCGTTAAAGGATTTAATTCAAAATGAAATAGCAAATGCTACGAATGGGAAAAAAGCTTGGATTAAAATAAAAGTAAATAATCTCTGCGATCCCGAAATTATAAATTTACTGTATGTAGCAAGTAATGCTGGAGTTACAATTCAATTATTGGTTAGAGGAATGTTCTCTCTTTTGGCAGGAGAACCAGGATTAAGTGAAAATATTCAAGCACGAGGATTAATCGATCGTTTCCTCGAACATTCAAGAATGTATTGCTTTTTCAACGATGGCGATCCAAAGGTTTATATAGCATCTGCCGATATTATGGAACGAAACCTCGATAGACGTGTTGAAGCAACCTGTCCAATATTTGATAAGGAAATTGTAAAACAATTACTCGAGATATTTGATATTCAATGGAGCGACAATTCTCGCAACCGAATTTTAGATAAGGATATGCGAAATAATCTTGTTAAAAGGTCAAATGATGAGGTCGAAATTCGCTCTCAGTATAAAATCCATCAATATTTAATGGAGCATAGGCAATAGGGAGAATTGAGTGAGAACGTAATGTTGTCATATTTTAAATCCCGAAGGGATTAAATGTGAATAGCAACGCATTAAATGCGGTGTATACAGCAAAAAAAACGTTAGCAACCACAACGTGGTTGAATATCTAAATGAAATATTTTTCATCATATTCAATGTTATGGTCCTTTAAAAATGCAATATATTCATCTTTAAAAGTCCTTGTTTTATGATGTTGTTCTTGATTTTTAACATACTCAATAAGCGTATCTTTTTCTTTAAAAGAATAGGTAAATGCACCATAACCATCTTGCCATCCATTGAAATTTTCAAATAGTTTTTGATTCTTTATATATACCGACGTTGCTAACTTAATGTCTTTGACCAAAGATGATAAAGATACTGACGGATGTAAATTAATTACAATATGTATATGATCTGAAACTCCTCCAATACGATACAAATGGCAATTTTTCTTTTGTATGATTCCCCAGATGTATTTATAAAGTTCTTCTCTATTGGGTTTTGAAAGTGTATGCTCCCTGTGTTTAGTACTAAAAACTATTTGATAGATGATTTGTGTATAGGTACTCATTTTATTAATCGAATATTTATGCCTATTATTTATAAACTTTTGTTTTCTCTCTTCCCTAAGTTTCATTTAGGGTTAGCCTTTTAGGCTTCTAAAATCAAATATAGAAGAAAAATATAAATCATAAACACTTTTTAAATTGAATATGATAATAATTTCAATTGATATTCAACCACGTTGTGGTTGCTAGGGGGCATGTTTTTTGTTGACACCGCATTTCATGCGGAGCTATTCACAATTAATCCCGAAGGGATTAATTTTATATATATAATCTTTTTCAACTATTGAAATTACAAGCCTAATAGGCTTCAATCTGAATAGCCCTAGGTGAAAACCTAGGTAATGAAAAACGGCGTGAATTATAACCACGAATGTGGTTAAATAATAATTGTAATTAATAATAGATATTCAACCACGTTGTGGTTATTAAAGTCTTGTTTTCTGTTGACATCGCATTTCATGCGTTGCTATTCACATTTAATCCCTTCGGGATTCCCTTAAAACAAAAAAACCTACAAGTATATTCTCTTATAGGGTTTTTCATTGCCGTATGCTTAAATTTTTATTCTTCCGTTTTAACTGGAATTTGTGTTGCTGGTTTAGCCTTAGTTACTTTTGCAACGGGTTTAGCTATTGTTTTTGGTTTTGCAACAACTGTTGGTTTTACAACAGCTTTTTTAGGAGTTGCTTTAGCTTTTAAATCATTAGCTTCTTTTTTCTCTTTTGCAATCAATAAAGCCTTTTCTTCTTTTTTCCTTTTTAAAAGTTCTTTCGATTCGGAGCGAGCTAGTTTAGTTAAACTGTTAATGAAATCTTTAATTTCCGATTTCTTCTTTTCTATTTTTTTCTTCTTTTCTTTCAGCGAATCTTTTAAATCATTTATCGTTTTTAAATCGATTGAAATTTCCTTCGTTTTCAATTCCAAAGATGCAATAAACGATTTGATATCATTGCTTTGTTCTTGTTTTCCTTTCGTGAATTTTTCAATCGTTTTTTTTGCATCTTTAATGCTCTTTTCTACCTTTTTCATGTCGATTTTATTTCAAGTAATTGATTCTTTTCTTCTTTTGTAATTTAGGAATATTGTCTTAATTATACAAGTTTTAGTAAAGATATATTTTCTCTTTCAAACATTGTATCTGCAAACATTTCAAATCTTTAAAATTAACGTAAACTTAATATTAGACTTTGTGTTAACATAAAACTTAACCTAAACTTAATGTTGAGCTTAGAATTTACTTATAGTAAAAAACATACTTTGTGATCTCTAAAACAATGTAATTCAAACATAATGGAATCAATTAATAGATTTAGAATAATTAAAAAGTCAATTTTTACATTATTCGTTTCAGCGGTATTGATGTTCATATTTGAATATTCAAAACAGTATTTATTTCCCGAAATTACAATTTGGTTTTCTCACTTTATAACAATTGCTTTCGTTTCAATCCTCAGTTTTATTCTTTCATATTATTTCTTTGTAAGTGTTGCTTATAAACGAATGTATAAACGTGAATTAACTATCAGAAAGCAAAATGAAAATGAATTAATTCAATTGTCAAAAAATCAAGAAAAGACTATTGCAAAAAGAACGGAATCGTTGTTGTTGTTAAATGAGGAATTAAATAAAGCAAAAGGAATAGCCGAAGAATCGAATAATTTGAAATCGATTTTTTTGCAAAATATAAGTCACGAAATTCGAACACCATTAAATGCCATAATGGGTTTTTCTCAACTTATCGAACACGATTTAGACAATAAAAACGAGATCTTAAAATATAAAAATATTATTCTTGAAAGAAGTAAAGATTTGCTTGCATTGGTCGACGATATATTAACTGCATCGCGACTCGAAGTTGGCAAAATGCCTGTATATATTGAACCATTTTCGTTATATACCTTCCTTATTGAAATAAAAAAGATAGTTGAAGACTTACAAATCAAATTCAATAAACCCGATTTGGAAATTGTTCTTCAATTTGTTTGTTCCGAGGATACAATTATTTATTCCGATAGAACAAAGCTTCATTACATATTTTCTAATCTTATTCATAATGCTTTTAAGTTCACTAATTATGGCAAAATTGAAATAGGATGTGATAAAATAACCGACAATGAATTTTCTTTTTATGTTTCAGATACTGGTATTGGCATCGACGAACAAAACATCTCGTTAATATTTGAAAAATTTACACAATCCAATTCTAATAGTTCGACCGAATATGGTGGTTTTGGCTTAGGATTATCGATTGTGAAAGGATTTGTTGAACTTTTAAAAGGTCGAATTCTAGTAAATTCCATAAAAGATAAGGGGAGTGTATTTACCTTTACCATTCCTAATAATGTGATTGATTAAGAATTTTAGATTTCTTTTTGTGCAATTGTATTTCAAAATGTGCAATGAGGTTCCCAAACTTTTTATTGTCATTTTAATTTGTGCAGCGAGGCATTCAACAATGTCATTGCACCAAACTAGTTTGTCATTTGCATTTCAAACTTTACATTTGTGTTTTCAATAGATGAATTTCAATAAACTAACGTTGAATTGTTGTTCCCAACAATGTAAATGTCATTTCAAAATGTGCAATGTGGTTTCCAAACATTTTATTGTCATTTTAATTGTGCAGCGAGGCATTCAACAATGACAATGCACCAAACTAGTTTGTCATTTGCATTTCAAACAAAACATTTGTGTTTTCAAGAAGTGAATTCCATCAAACTAACGTTGCATTGTTGTTCCCAACAATGTAATTATCATTTCAAAATGTGCAATTCTATTTTCAATAGTTAAATTGATCTATACAAATCATATCAACGTAGAGACGTAATATTTTACATCTCAATCCAACTATCATATTTATTTTAAAAATAATTGAGTGTATACTGCTACTGTATTTGAATGTAATATATATTTACGGCTGATAAACGAAGTAAACAGAATTAGGGTTATAACTGAGTTGGAAAACTATAAAAAACTAAAATGATAAATATTCTCAAAAAGAAACAAATAATTTACTTATTATCAATCATTATGATTTTTTGTATTTATGGATGTAATTATAGAATTAATAGCTCAAGAATACATTTCAGTAATAAAATGAGTAAAAATGATTCGTTTTTAATGAGTAATTTCTTAAGCAATTATAAAAATATATATGGAATTGATTATTTAAGTTATGATGATTATAAAAATAAAACACTTGATATTTCTTCTGATGATAGAAGTCTCATTTCGCCTGATTCTAGAATTATATCTATAAAGAAAAAAAACATAATGCAATTAGATTCAAATTATAGTTTGAATCTGATTGCGTTAAAGCTTAAAGATTCATTAACAGTTAAGCTTTTTACCCTAAAAAAAGAATATGTACGATTAGTTTATTTAGCTATTGAAGATAATAATACAAATAAAATAAAAGATCTTTTATTATGTTCTTATTATAATGATGATAATGATGGTCTATCTCATTTTAAAATGGCATCAAATTCATTGATTCGTAAAGATTCAATTATATTAAATTTTAAAATAAAATTAGTTTCAAGCGATTTCGGTGGTAAAAGAAAGCATCCCAGATGGACAAAACATATGACTATATGGAAAATAGATAAAACAACAAACCGATTTGTTAAAACGTCGTGGTTAATAAGAATGCTTAATGGGAAATACAAAAAAGTGGATGAAAATCTTTATAAATCAAAAAACGATACGATAAACAAATTGAATAAATAGCATTTGCAATTATATTGGCAAATAATCTGTATTAATTTAAAATAATTTAGTCTCATTTATACCCAATCTAGAAATTCATTTCATAAAATATGAATACAAAAAAAGAAAACAAAAATGCCTACAAACAGATGAAATTCAGAGTAGGGATTTTTCAGATTAAATGCTTACAAAACAATAAACTATTTCTAAAAATAAGCAACGATTTAGATAGAGCTTTTAATTCCGATCAGTTTCAATTAAAATTGGGAAGTCATAAGAATGCCGAATTACAAAAAGATTGGAATACGTTTGGTTCTGAAAACTTCGAATTCGAAATATTCGATGAGCTTTCGTACAAAGAAACTACCACCGAATTAGAACTTAAAGCTGATTTGAATGAATTATTAGAATTACATCAAATAGAATTACGTAAAAAAGAAATAATGCTGTATTGATAGGATATTGTAATATAAAACGAAACATTTTAATAATATAGATAATCCCTCGTAGAGCCGTAACATGTTACGGCTCTTTCTCATTAAAACAATTCCCAAAATAATTTACACTATTTCGATGTTAATTGCAACGCAAAGACCCCCGAGGTTTTCAAAACCTCGGGGGTCTTCATCACACAATTATAAATATTAAAATATATAAATGTTATAGATAATCCCTCGTAGAGGCGTAGCCTGCTACGCCTCTTTTTTTAATTTCATAACCCAAAAACAACTAAAATCAAAATCCAAATCCAACCTAAAGCCGTAGCGTGCTACGGCTCTACATAAATGCGATAACACCGCAAAACAAACAACAACGATATCTTAAAATTGTTGTAAATTTGTAATCTAAACTTGCTTACAATCACAATTGGAAGCGTAATCAATAAATCACATTGTCATTCGATTATACTTGTATAGATTTACCTATTACGGAAATTATACCCACAATCAAAAACCTTCTTTGCGAAAACAATACACTTATTGTAAATGCTCCAGCAGGTGCAGGAAAAAGCACCTTGTTGCCTTTAGCATTATACGATGAAGCTTGGCTCGAAGGAAAACAGATTCTAATGCTCGAACCACGTCGTTTAGCAACCAGTACAATAGCTTCTCGGATGGCGTCGTTATTGGGTGAGGCGGTAGGGAAAACAGTAGGTTATCAAATACGTTTCGAAAATAAAACAAGTGCCGAAACTCGTGTTAAAGTACTTACAGAAGGAATTTTGGCAAGAATGCTTTTAAGCGACAACGCTCTCGATGGCGTTGGAATGGTAATATTCGACGAGTTTCATGAACGAAGTCTTTTTGCCGACGAAGCTTTGGCACTTTGCAGGGAAGCACAGTCTGTTCTTCGACCCGATTTACGTATTGTAATAATGTCGGCAACGCTCGATATGCCTAAATTAACCGAACTATTGAAAGCTCCTGTAGCTCAAAGCATGGGACGTCAATATCCCGTTGAGGTACTATATTCCGATCCACAATCGGAAGACATGCAGTTTTTGCCCGAAATGGTTAGCAAAACTATTCTTAAAGCAGTTCAAGAAAAGGAGGGTGATACACTGGTTTTTTTACCTGGTGAAGCTGAAATAAGGAAGACAGAAGAGATTTTAAAGAAGCGATTGCCACATTTTGTGATTAATCCTTTGTATGGAAAACTCGCACATTCAAAACAAAATCATGCAATTGTTCCCAATAAAGATGGAAAACGAAAGATTGTTCTGGCAACATCAATTGCCGAAACTAGCTTAACAATCGAGAATATAAAAATAGTTGTTGATACAGGTTATGGACGCACATCTCGCTTCGATCCAAACTCTGGTCTTTCACGCTTGGAAACTATTCGTATTTCAAAAGATTCAGCCGATCAGCGTGCTGGTAGAGCTGGTCGTTTAACTGCAGGAACCTGTTATCGAATGTGGTCGAAAGCTACTCACGAACGCTTGCAAGATCATCGGATTCCCGAAATACTTGAAGCCGATTTAGCTCCAATGTTGCTCGATTTAGCAGAATGGGGAACAGTAGATGTTAGTCAACTCACATGGTTAACACCACCTCCCAAAGGTGCATTAATGCAAGCTTACGACACCTTGCAACAACTCGATGCACTCGATAATGGACGAATAACAGAACAAGGTAAGCAAATAAATAGATTGCCATGTCATCCGCGTATTGCTCATTTATTGCTTATGGCAAAAGAGCATAACGACTTAGGTCTAGCCACCGATTTAGCCGCTATTTTAGAAGAAAAAGATCCACTTCCCAAAGAAGCTGGCGTAGATATTAACCTAAGAATTGAGGCTTTACGCAGACAACGTTCACGCAACGATGTACAAAGAAATATGGCAAGAATCGAAAAGATTGCTGCCTCATATCGCAAAATGTTTAACATCGAAGCCGAGAATGGAACATACGATCCATCGGAAACGGGGCTTTTGCTTGTATCGGCATATCCCGAGCGTATTGCTTGTGCACGTCCTGGAAACAATGCTCAATTTCAACTTTCAAATGGCAGCATTGCAATGTTTAGTCATAAAGACGATTTATCTGTCGAACCATGGTTAGTTGTTGCAAATATGGATGCACGCGATGGATTAGGAAAGATTTTTCTTGCATCAGCATTAAATCCCAAAGATTTGGCTCCGCTTGTTAAAGAACAAGAAGTTGTTATTTGGGACACTCGTAAAGGAGGACTTATAGCAACAAGAGATAAAAGAATAGGGGGTATTGTGTTACAATCGAAGCCATTACCAGCACCAAACGAAACATTTCGTGTAAAAGCAATATCCGATGCTATTCAAAAAGAAGGTAAAGCATTGCTCAATTTCGATGAGAATGTAACTCAATGGCAAAACCGAATCTTAAGTCTACGCAAATGGCGTCCACAAGAAGATTGGCCCGATGTAAGTACCATAACTCTATTGCTAACCAATAAAGAATGGCTTAGTCCTTATTTAACCAATGTTAAAACAAACGACGATCTTCAAAAGATAGATTTGATGAAAATACTTCCCTCGATTCTCGATTGGGAAAAGCAAAAACTCTTAGATACGTTAGCACCTCAAACTATTGCTGTTCCTAGTGGTTCGCACATTAAAATACAATATTTAGCAAATGGCGATCAACCAGTTTTAGCAGTTCGTTTGCAAGAATTATTTGGCTTAGCCGATACTCCTGTAATTAACGAAGGACGCACATCTTTGATAATGCATCTATTATCACCAGGTTACAAACAAGTTCAAATAACATCGGACTTACGTAGTTTTTGGGATAATGCATACTTTGAAGTTAAAAAAGAATTTAGAATTAAATATTCAAAACATTCATGGCCCGACGATCCTTGGACATCAACTCCAATTAAAGGAGCATTGAGGAGGAAGATAAAGTAAGGGGAGATCGTTCTGTTCTTTATAATAATAATTTACATTTAATAATCTGATGGCTGTTAAAGCCCTCTTGGCGAATTGCGAAGCAATCGACAAAGTCAACAGGGTTGGGCGATTGACTCCTTTTTATTCTAATTGTATGGGCTCAATGAAGTCCATACAATTAGGTGTAGACATTACTTTATTAAATCTCTTGCATTTTTGTCGGATTTTGTCGGCAATCAAACAAGTTTAAAATTTCTATTCTTGCCTTGTCTCGGTTTATCCAATAAATAATCTTGTAATTTCTCGATATCAGATATCTAAATTCTTGTAATCTATTTGCCAAAAGCATTTCCTTTTGACCAATGAAGGGATTCTTTTCTAGTTCTAATGATTTATCTACAATTTCGTTAACTATTCGACGTGCTGTTCTTTCACCAGCTTTTTCTATTAAATAAGAAAAAACGTCTTCAAGTTTATCTTCAGCAAATAGAGTCCAATATACGGTTAACTCCATTTTTTAATTCGATTTTTTAATTCATTTGCAGAAACAATTTTTTCTTCTTGTGAATCACTCAATGCATTATCAATATCTTGATTAAACAATTCAAGACTCATTGGAGTTAATTTTGTCTCAAACAGTTCAGCATTTTTTTTTCGGAGAAAACTCTCTAAACCGCTAACAATTTCTTCATTTTGAACTCGGAGAAATTCTTGTACAAATGAAATTTTTCTTGTCTGTAAATCCATAATCATTACATTTTGAAGTAAAATTACAAAAATTATGTTTACATAGTTGCAATTTTATGATTGCAACTAACTTCAACTATATAATTTATTTCTACTAATAATACCAATGGTGAGACTTTCGTAATACTGAACTTGTCGAAGCATTTTTAATTATTTCAATAAAAACAAGTCAAAAAAACATCCTTTGCGTTTAATCTTTGTTAATTTTTGTAATCATTTTCAATGATGCAATCTACATAAAAAAAGAAACCCTGCCAAGTCAATAAAAACAAGGCAGGGTTCATTTATATTATCGTATCAATCACAATGGAATATTGCAATGTTTTTTAGCAGGCATACTATCTCTTTTTGTAGAAACAGTTTGTAATGCTCTAATGATTTTGAAACGAGTTTCAGACGGTTCAATTACATCATCAACAAAACCGTATTTAGCAGCTTGGTATGGAGTAATGAATAAGTTGTTGTATTCGTCTTTTTTCTCTTGAGCAACTTTTGCTTTTTCTTCAGGTGTAGTACAAGCCGAAATTTCTTTACCATAAAGAACTTCAACTGCACCATCAGCACCCATAACTGCAATTTCTGCACTAGGCCAAGCAAAGTTAACATCACCTTGAAGTTGTTTACAACTCATAACGATGTGTGCTCCACCATACGATTTACGCATTGTAACCGTAATTTTAGGAACAGTAGCTTCGCCATAAGCAAACAATAATTTTGCTCCATGAACAATAACTCCACCATATTCTTGTTGGCTACCTGGAAGGAATCCTGGTACGTCTACAAGAGTAACAATTGGAATATTGAATGCATCGCAGAAACGTACAAAACGACCAGCTTTACGTGAAGCTTGGCTATCTAATACACCAGCAAGATATTTTGGTTGATTTGCAACAATACCTACAGAACGACCGTCGAAACGAGCAAATCCTACAATAATGTTTTTTGCAAAATCTTTATGAACTTCATAGAAAATACCATCATCAACAATTTTTTCTATAATTTCACGTGAATCGTAAGGTTTATTCGCACTATCAGGGATAAAGCTATTAAGTTCTTCGATTTTTCTATCAATAGGATCATTCGTTGGAACAATTGGAGTATCCTCTAAGTTATTTTGAGGGATGAACGAAATCAATTGTCTGATTGAATGTAAAAGTTCTTCTTCAGTAGCATCAACAAAATGAGCAACACCTGAAATAGATGAATGAACTCTAGCACCACCAAGATCATCAACAGAGATGTCTTCAGCAGTAACGGTTTTAACAACTTTTGGTCCTGTTAAGAACATGTAGCTGTTTTCTTCTGTCATGTAAATGAAATCGGTAAGAGCAGGAGAATATACAGCACCTCCGGCACATGGTCCCATTATAGCCGAAATTTGAGGAACAACTCCCGAAGCTCTAATATTGCGTTGGAAAATTTCAGCATATCCTGCTAAACTTTGAATACCTTCTTGAATACGAGCTCCTCCCGAATCGTTTAATCCGATACATGGAACACCAGCTTTGAGAGACATATCCATTACTTTGCAGATTTTTTCTGCCATAGTTTCTGATAATGAACCTCCAAAAACAGTAAAGTCTTGTGCAAATACAAAAACAACTCTTCCGTTGATTGTTCCGCTTCCGGTTACAACACCATCAGTAAGATATTGTTCTTTGTCGAGATTGAAGTTTGTACAACGATGAAGTTTAAACATATCGAACTCATCAAAGCTACCTTCGTCAAGTAATATTTCGATACGCTCACGTGCAGTTAATTTGCCTTTATCGTGTTGTGATTTAATTCTCTTTTCACCACCACCAAGAATGGCTTTTGCTCTTAACTTTTTAAGTTCTTCTAACTTTTCTTGATTATTCATAACTGTACTTAATTATTATTTTTTCTTAGGATCTTCACAAATTTCAGTTAATACACCAAATGTTGATTTTGGATGTAAGAACGCTATATTTAAACCTTCAGCACCTTTTCTTGGGGTTTTGTCAATTAATTGAACTCCTTTGGCTGCAATACCATCAATCATTGGTTGAACGCTATCTACTGCATAAGCAATATGATGTACACCTTCACCTTTGTTTGCAACAAATTTTCCTACTGGTCCTTCTGGATCAGTTGATTCCAATAACTCGATTTTAGTTTGACCAACCATGAAAAAAGCAGTCTTAACTTTTTGTTCTGGAACTTCTTCAACACTGTAGCAAGTAAGTCCTAAAACTTCTTCGTAGTACTTAATTTGCTCTTCTAAGTTTTTAACAGCAATACCAATGTGTTCTATGTGCGTAGGTTTCATTGAATTATATATTTAGATTTTTATAAATGTATTATTTTAAAAGACCAAACAAAGATATTTGATTTTGTGGGAATTCAAGGTTTTTGTTTAAAAAAGTTCATAAAAAAAGGCTTGAATATTTTACTATCCAAGCCTTCTTATATAAGGGAACTTCTAAAATTTAAAGTTTCAAGGCTTGCCGTTTTTGAAAAACCGCAGTTTACTCTAGTAAATGAGGATTTTGCAAAAACGGCGTAACGCAGAAAATTGGAATTTTAGAATCCCGTTAAGTGACAGAATTACTATTCGTTAATATCTATTCTCATTTTG
>Ga0302286_10000924_pt1 | contig 22740 bp, 10 predicted proteins | sample III_Fen_E2_3_FD_198765 | JGI IMG/M metagenome (GOLD analysis project Ga0302286, IMG submission 198765) | Peat permafrost microbial communities from Stordalen Mire near Abisko, Sweden - III_Fen_E2_3 | ecosystem: Environmental > Terrestrial > Soil > Wetlands > Permafrost | place: Sweden: Abisko...
AGCGATATGTCAAGCATCTGCCGTTTGGCGGTGAAATAGTATTGTTCGACCGCAGCTGGTATAACCGTGCCGGGGTGGAACATGTGATGGGATTTTGTACCGAAGACCAATACCAGGAGTTCTTCAGAAGCTGCCCCGAATTTGAACAAATGCTGATCCGTTCAGGAATCATCCTTATTAAATACTGGTTCTCAGTTTCCGATGAGGAACAGGAAATTCGGTTCCAGGAACGTTTAAATGACCCGACGAAATCATGGAAGCTTAGTCCGATGGATGTAGTATCACGCGAAAAATGGGTCGAATACTCCAGGGCAAAGGATGAAATGTTTAAATATACTGACCTGAAAAATTCGCCTTGGTATGTGGTGCCTGCCGACAACCAAAAACTGTCCAGGCTGAATTGCATCAGTCACCTGCTGAGCCTGATTCCATACGAAGATGTTCCCGCTAAACCCATTGTCCTGCTTCCAAGAAAAGCAAATCCGGCCTATATTCGGCCGCCTATCTCAGACCAGACTTTTGTCCCTGACCGTTATGGCCGTAAAAAGGATGAGGATGAAGCCTCTGATTAGGATTCTGATTAACTAAATTCAATGCATGGCACGATTTCTTCACGACCGTAAAAAAACGATAGGCAAAATACCCGGTTCACTCATCCACCTTGGAACACAAAAAATTGATCATACCCTGATCCGCTTCATCAATTTCACCAATGAGCAATTGATTGAAAATGTGCAGGAGAAACTTGAAGATTGTCTGCCCTACATTTCTGACACAACAGTCAGCTGGATCAGTATTTATGGACTGCATGATTCTGAAATGATGCAGGATCTGGGTAAACTCTTCGATATTCACAGCCTGTTGCTCGAGGATATGCTCAACACCGACCAGCGGCCAAAAATTACGGAAACCGACAAACTGATGATTGTAATTCTGAAAACACTGGATTACGATGGGCAAAATCATAAACTAAACTCTGAGCAAATCTCCATGATTCTGGATGAGTCCTACCTCATTACCCTTCAGGAAAAGGAAGGACATTACTTTGATTCGATCCGTGAACGAATGCGTAAGGGAACCGGACGAATCAGGCGAAAAGGAGCTGATTACCTGGCCTACGTTTTGATTGATACGATCGTCGACAATTACCTGATCAATATAGAGCTCTTTGGGAACATCATTGAAAAAACAGAATCCAGGATCTTTTTGCCTAAACAGAAGGGTTTGATTCAGGAAATCTACAAACATAAAACAGAAATCAATTTTCTACGGAAGAATATCCGGCCCGTCAAGGAAATTGTTCATCACCTGATCGAAAACGAATCAGGATTTGTAAAAGAAGAAAACCTGAAATATTTTCGTGACCTGAATGATCTGATTGTCCAGGCGAATGAAACTATTGAGATTTACCAGACCATGCTGAACGACCAGATGAATCTTTATCATGCCAGCCTGGATAACCGTGCCAACGAAATCATGAAAGTACTCACCGTATTCTCAGCGTTCTTTATTCCGATGACTTTTGTGGCAGGCGTTTACGGTACCAACTTCGACAATCTTCCCGAATTACACCTGAAGTACGGATATCTGTATTTTTGGATTGTGATGGGGCTGATCATCATCACACTGGTATTCTATTTTAAACGCCGGAAATGGTTCTAATCAACAGGAAATATTCTTGTATCGTCTTTGGGAATTGTAAAATAGAAGGTACTGCCTTTACTGACTTCACTTTCAGCCCAAATCCTGCCACTGTGCTTTTCAACGAATTCCTTGCATAGCACTAATCCAAGTCCGGTGCTTGGTTCGCCATCGGTACCCTGCCGGTTATTGAATTTATCGACGAAGAATATTTTTTCGATCATGTCCTTATCCATACCTATACCATTATCGCAGATGGCAAATTCAACGTGATTATTTTCTGTAGGCTTCACTGTAAGGCTAACCTTACCACCTTTATGAGTGAATTTAATGGCATTGGAAGTCAGGTTTCGTATGGTTGATGCCAGCATGTACTCATCGGCAAAAACGTTCAAATCCTCGGGAATGTTTAGGTCAATCTGCAGATTCTTTTTGTTGGCCGAATCGATGAGTAAACGCATTATTTCCTCAGTCTTTGGGACTAACTGAATTTTCTTCGGAGCAAAACTGGTCATTCCCCTTTGAAGCCGTGACCACTCCAAGAGGTTTTCAAGTAGTTCATACAGGCCGTCCGCCGATTTGCTTAGGCTCATGGCCATCGTTTGAATCTCCGTTAACGAAAGATTGGGCAAGTCCTCAGCCAATAGCTGCGTCAGTCCCAAAAAGCTGTTAAACGGGCTCTTCAGATCATGAGCAATGATCGAAAAGAATTTATCTTTCTCAGAATTGATCGTAACCAGTTCCTGATTCTTTAATTTTATCTGTTCCTCTGCCTGTTTCTTGTCGGTAATATCCCGGGCCGTGGCTATTAATACATTTTGACCAAAATATCTCCCTTTATTCACAATCACCTCTTTAAGGAATACTTCCCCGTTCTTTCGTTCAGCCCAGAATTCAAAACTTGCTGAAACCCCGGTATGGAATACATTATTCATCTGACTCCTGATTTCGTCCAGCTTGTTAAGACCTTCAGCGGCAAATGCTTCAGGGGTCTTTCCGATAAATTCCTGCTTTTCCCGAAGGTACATCTTCTCGGCACTTTTATTTACGTCGATAAATACGCCTGATTCATCCAGCAAGTAGATGGCCTCTGAAACGGAGTTGAAAATATCCAGGTAACTATCTTTGGCAATTTGCAGATTTTCTTCCAAATGTTTCTGTTCCGTGATGTCGCGTACAATCGATAATACTTCGCCCGTGCCGCAGGGCAAATATCGTGATTCATAATACTTCGTTGTTCCTCCGGTTTGTACCTTATAGGTCGACTGTTCAGCTTTCCCTGTCGATAACACCTGTTCTATCCTCTCGCGGGTGATGGCGGCTACTTCCTTCGGAAAGACATCATAGGCCGACCGGCCAATATACGTTTTGGCATCTTCGGGCAGCAAGTCCACGGACTCAGAATGGAAATCAACAATTCTGCAGTTGGCGTCAAAAATAAGTCTCAGATCAGGAAGAGCCTCCAGCAATGCCTGGTTACGCTCATTGCTGTTCTTAAATTCCTCTTCTGCCTGCTTTCTGACAGTAATATCTCTGATAGATCCCTGGCCGACATATTCCCCTTTTAGTTTTACTAATTTTATATTAATTTCGACATCCACCAGGTGACCGTCCTTGTGAACCATGATAGTGACAAAACGGCAAACCTCCTTATACAGAAATATATTTCCTAATTGCCTATGGTATTCATCAACACAATTATCGGGTAAAATATCGGTGAACGACTGACCTACGAGCTCTTCAATCTTATAACCTAAAACTCTCTCTACACTTTTATTGAAGAAAAGTTGTTTGCCAAACCGGTCAATGATGAAAATTACATCGAAGGTTGACTGTGCGATGAGCCTGTAATTTTCCTCACTCACCTGAAGGGCCTTTTCTTCTTTCTTTTTGTCGTTGATATCCGTAATGCTCAGAACGACATTTTTGACATTCCCATCTGCATGCACGGGTGAAATCCGCGATAAATACCAACGAATCTCATGGTCGCTGCCTATTGCCCTCGACTGGTAGGATTGAGCCAGGCCCATGGTGAATACGTTATTGAGCGATTCGCTCATCAGGTCATGATACTCCGGCAAAGTCCATTCACAAAAATTGCGGCCAATGATGTCCTTCTTTTCGAATCCTTGCATGACCCGGTTGGTGAACAGGATGGTTCCCTCCTCATCCAGGCTCAGGATAATATCCCCTGCGTGCTCGGCGATAACCTTCAGCATTTCTTCACTCTTACGCAGAGCGGCCTCCCTGCGCCTGCTCTGTATGGCCGAAGCGGCCAGAATAACGAAATCCTCCAGGATATTCATTGGAGGGTCGGGCTGGAGCTTGCCTAGGGCAATCAAGGATGTGCCATACAGCTTGCTTTCGACAAGGTAGGATACCCTGATAAAGCGGTCAGCCATCAGCAGGGTTTGTGCTGTTGCGCCCACCGTGTTGGGAATAGCGCCCAGGGTCACTTCGAACAGATTGCTGCCTGCCCGTATGATCGTAGTGGTCAGTTCGTGATACATATAATCACGCAATACGGAATGAATTTTATGTACATGATTATCGAACAGGCTGACCAGCATTTCAAGCATGTCAGGCTCCATTTCAATATGCTTCGGGGTCAGGGTGCGGTCCTCAGCATTGTATTCTGAAAAAACAACCCCGATGGCGCCTGTAATTTCCTTGATTCGCCGGGCGATGAAAGCTTCCAGGTTATCTTCCGAAGATAAATGCGATAAATCAATGGCAAACCGGTTAAGTTTTGACAATGCTTCATGCTGCACTGCCAGCGCCATTTCGGCCTGCTTTTGCGCAGTGATATCTCGAAGAACTGCAACCAGCAGATTGCCGTTGGGAGAGGCAGTGACAAAAGTTGTTAATTCTACAGTGATCTCGCTGCCATCGACCCCAGTCATTGTATGTTTGTAAACTTTCTTTTGCCAATAAGCCCAATCATTGATAATACTTATGAATCTTTTTTCAAGAGCGCTTAAAAAGGAAGGAGTCTGGTGTTCAATCGGGGTAAGCTGAAAAATGATATCCCACATTTGCCGGTTAAGGGCATCGGCAGGTTTGATTCCGGTGAGCAATTCCATTCCATTATTCCAACTGACTATCTTCCCTTGACGGTCACCGATAAAAATTCCATCCGAAGAAAGATCGGTTAAATTTTTATATTCGTCTCCGTTCAAAAACTTGTAATTATCCGAAGTAAAACCGCCGTCAACTCCAATCATGCTTTCAATATCTAAAACCCCTTTCCCCAATCCGGCATAAGCCGTTCCAAGTTTTTCCATAGTAATCCAGTAGACTAGATAGTATCGGTTAAGCTCATAAAATGCCACTGCCCCCTATCGAAAGAACAGTAGTCTTGCTATTATCTCCTCTAAAAAACCGATGAATTTCCCTTTTTCAATCGATCCTGAATAATTACAAAAGATAAATTGCATACAAGTTAGTGAATTTATTTTATATATACATCATTTTGTAATTATTTTTGATCAATAACATCAAATTCCTGATTCAAGTGTAGTTCCCCATAAAATAATTATTGTACTTTCGAATAAGCCGGAATAACATACGATCAATATGTAAGCACTTTGATCCGCGTTAAAACTATGAAAACACACAATTCTGAAGTAACAGACTCAGCAATAGGCATAATAATCGAAAGAATTGTTGGTTCGTCTATCCTGTCAATTTCGCCAGCCGATTGATCCCTATTCTGTACTTCAGAAAAATGAAATTTATGGCGTTGATCATGCTTATCTGCCCGATTACGGGTCTGTACTTATCTGTTTTTTCCCTGTTTCGTTGTTGATTTGTTAAGGTATTACAGGAATGTGATTATTACCTCTGTCGTACCATTATCGGTTATAATTCGAATATAATTCGAAACTAATTCATATATAATACGAATATTATTCGTATCCATACGTATTATATTCGTATAATATTCGAATGAGATACGTATTATATCCGATAATGGTACGACAGAGGTAATACAAAGAATAGAATCAGTCTTAATGGGAATATTTGGGGATAAGCAATAATCAGGGTCAGTAGCAAACCCTGATCAGAATAACAATAAGGTTGATTTCCAGGCGGATCGTTGGTGTGAATTTGTGCTTGTAATCGCCGGAATCGGGTTAAATGCCAAGCGGCAAGGTAAAATAGAAGGTGCTTCCCTTCCCCTTTTCACTTTCAGCCCAAATTTTACACTCGTGTTTATCAACAAAATCCTTGCAAATGGTCAGGCCCAAACCCGTACTTGGTTCGCCATCAGTGCCCTTACGACTGGTTCGCTCATCGAGTGAGAAAAGTTTGCTTATCAATTCTTTACTCATTCCGATACCGGTATCTGCGACCGAAATCTCAATTCGGTTGTCGGTTGTCAACCGGGCTGATACCTTGATATTCCCTCCTTTGGGAGTAAACTTGACAGCATTGATGGTTATGTTTCGAATGATTGACTGAAACATATTCTCATCGGCTAAAACTTCTATTTCCTCAGGAATTGTAAATGAAAGATCGATTTCTTTCTTGTTTGCCAGTTCAAATACAGTTTGAAGACTCTGGGTAATTTTTGCACTTAACGCAAACGATTTTGGATTAACACTGTTTATGCCTCGTTGCAGCATTGACCACTCCAGCAGGTTCTCAAGCAACTGATACAGATTATTGGCAGAACTACGCATGGAGAATGCAATTTCCTGAATCTGGGCCAGTGTCATTGATGGTAAATTTTCGACCATCATTTCGGTAAAGCCTAGAAATATATTGAACGGACTTCGCAGGTCGTGTGCTATGATCGAAAAGAATTTGTCTTTCACAGCAATGGCTTTTGAAAGTTCCTCATTGATATGCTGAATTTTCAAGTCAGCATTAATGTGTTCGGTAATATCAACGACTAAACCATGCCATACCATCTCACCGTTTCCGGCCATCTCAGGTGTAGACCTGAAATGCATCCATTTTACAGTTCCATTTGTCAGGATACGCCCCTTCCAGTCGAATGGTTTCTTCAGCTGAATGCCCTCCAGATTCATTTTTGCAAATGAATCTCTGTCGTCGGGGTGAATGGATTGTATGACCAGATTGGCATCAGCCATTAGACCATCACAGGTTAAACTAAGCATTTCAGCCATCCGGGGACTGACGTAATCAAGTGTAAATGATTCATCAGGTTTACTACGGAGAATGTATACTCCAACGGGGATCTTCTCAACAAGATTGTCAAACTGCAGTTTACTTTTCAACAATGCCTCTTCTGCCTGTTTGCGATTTGTAATATCCTGAAAAAATATATATGCATGCTTTTGACCTGCAGAATCGGTAAATATACCACTTTCGACATCTGTAGGGAAAACAGTTCCATCTGCACATATAAAGGTGAGCTCACCCTTAAAATGATTTGTACGGAGACGTTCTTCCAGCGCAGTGCTTAAATTAGGGTTTGTATTGTCGATGATGCCAAATCTCCCAATCCGGCAAATTTCAGCCTCTGTGTGTCCCAGCATACGGCAGGCTTCGGGGTTGGCGGCATAAATTTCCCCATCAGGGTTAGTTACCAATACTCCGGTGAGGCTGTTTTCAAAAATCATTCGGAAACGGGCTTCACTCGCCCTTAAGGCTTCTTCGGTCTGTTTGCGTTCCGTGATGTCGATTGAACTTGATTGTAAGGCATAATTGCATCCATTCTCATCTTTCAGACACTGATCAATAATAAAAAATGTCTTCTCTTTTCCATTCAAGACAAATACATCCTCATATTCCCGTCTACCCCCGCTATCAATGAGTGTTTTATTAAATTCCAGATATTTTTTGGCAGTTGGCTCAGGAAAAAAATCAGACATCGTTTTCCCAATTATTTCTTTGCTCAGATAGCCCATTTGTGAGGCTACCTGTTCGTTCACCATCAGGTATTTTCCTTCCCGGTCGATGATAAGAATATTGGTTCCTGAATTTTGGAAGAGCTCTTTGTATTTTGCCTCACTATTTCTCAAGGATTCTTCTGCCTGTTTGCGATCGGTGATATCACGAACAATCAATTGCACTGCGGGTTTATTCTCAAAAAGTATGGGCATTGATTTTGCTTCGATGTCAACAACAGAACCATCCAATCGTATGAATTTTTCTTCAAGGGGCGGCAATGGTTCACCATCCGAAACGACTTGAGACATTCGCTCAGCGACCAATTTGCGGTAATCGGGATGAACAAATTCAATCACTGATCTTCCGAGCAGGTCAAATTCACTTTTTGCATGCATCAGGCGAAGGCATTCCTTATTGACAAGCACTATATTCCCTTTGGCATATATTGCTATTGCGTCAGGCGAATTCTCAATTAACATGCGGTATTTAATCTCACTTTCTTTTAATGCCTGTTCTATCTCGTTTCGTTCTTTGAGATCTATTGCGGTTATCAGGCATTGTTCACCGCTTTCAGAGACTATACCGTTCAGATGTACCGACAATGGCTGGCCGTCAATGATCAATGTCAGTTCGCAGGATTCCTTGCTAAGACTGTCAAATATCCTATAAAGAAAATGATTAAAGATTGTCTTGGTCCCATCGGAAACAAATAAGCCGAAATGTCTGTTTTTTAGATTGAGTCGTTCTTCGTGCAACATTTGCGCTCCACGCAGATTTAAATTCAGAATTTCTCCTTCTATTGAAAGTGTAAAAAACCCTGCCGGTGCAAAATCGTATAATTGAATGGCGTCCTGAGCCTCACAAATTGCGTTTATAAGTTCAGTATTCTGTAATTCGAGTTCCACTTCGTGCACTTCAAGCTCATGAATCAACTTTAAGGTATCAACTTCAGCATGCATCATCCCCGCATGCAGCGATTTTAGTTTCAGCAATTCTTCTGCCTTTTTCCGAAGTATTGACTTATTAAGTCCAAAGTTATTCTCCTCTTTCACATGAATATTTTTTAGTTAGTCTCTCCAGGTACCTTTTGACTGAAAAAATCAACCCTCAAGTATGATTTGGAGAAATTTGACTTGCATCCATCCTAATTTCCCAATAAATGTAAGAAATATAAATGGAATTTAGGCAGATCGATTATGCTGAAATGAATTACGGAGAATAAAAGAGCCCAGGGAAACAATGGAAATGTAGTATTTATTATAGAGAAATGCTTTTGCCATCAGGTTTAAAGTTGAGAAAGTGGAGATTAGCGGAGCAGCAAAATCAGGTGTATTCATTCTGGAATAGTTCATGGATTTTTTCGAGCAATACCTGTTTCCTTAAAGGTTTCGATAAAAAATCAACACAGCCTGCCTGCCGGGCTTTTTCCTCGTCTTCTGAAAATGCGTAAGCCGTTTGTGCGATGATGGGAACAGAGGGCCTCAATTTTTTGATTTGCCGGATGGCTTCGAAACCATCCATGCATGGCATTTTTAAATCCATCAGTATCAAATCAATTTCAGGGTGTTTTTTTACTAAATCAACGGCCTGTTCCCCATTTTTGGCCTCCAGTATAATTGCGTTTTCATCTTCCAGTATGGCCGTAACATAGAGAAGACTGTTTTCGTCATCCTCAGCGATCAGGATATGAATAGAGTGAGAATCGGGCTTCCTGAAATTGCTTGTTTTAATTTCTTCCGACATTATATTTTGTGGGGTTAACGGGATATGGAAGAAGAAATCTGATCCTTTACCAGGCTCTGAGTTAAGCCAGATTTTACCTCCCAGCATCTGCACCAGAGCTTTGGAAATCGACAATCCAAGTCCTGCTCCTTCATAATCCCTTGTAAATGAATTACTGCCTTGCCTGAAACGTTCAAATATCATTTCAGACTGTTCATTTGAGATACCAATGCCGGTATCCTTCACAAAGAATTCAAGCATATCACCCTTTGTGGTGTACCCGAAGTTTACAGCTCCGGCCTTGGTGAATTTCAGCGCATTTTTGATCAGGTTTGATAATATCTGTTTTAATTTGTCTTGATCGGTTTTAATGTTGCTCCCTTGGTCGGACAGGGAGGCCGAACATGTTAACCCCAGCCCTCTGGAACGGGCCTCAGGCGTAAAATGGTGCAGCAATCCTTTTAGTAAAAGGTTTACATTGGTTTCCTGAATATGAATATCCATTTGTCCCGATTCAATTTTCGAGATATCGACAATATCATTAATAATATTAAGCATTCGGGTTCCACTCTCTTCGATGATGTGGATATATCTTTTCTGAGCATCCTGAGATAGCCTGGGAATCTTTAACAGCTCAGCGAACCCAAGAATTCCATTCATCGGTGTACGGATTTCGTGACTGATATTTGCCAGGAAAGCTGATTTTAAACGATCGCTTTCTTCGGCTTTTTCCTTGGCGGCGGTCAGTTCCTGTGTCAGTTTATATCGTTCAGAAACATCTTCACAGATAGCCAAAAAGTGTGTGATCGTGTTCCGATTATTATAAACAGGAGAGATCGATGTCATCTCCCAAAAGGCATCTCCATTTTTTCTGAAGCTTTGAAATTCTCCCTCCCATATTTTACCGGATTTAACGGATAACCTTATATGCTCAAATTCATCCTGAATTTTCCCGGGCCCAAAGATATTGTTTTTTCCATTGGTTAATTCTTCAATGGTGGCCCCCCATAATTTTCCGGTGGCAGTGTTGGCATATTCGATTATTCCATTTGTATCGGTAATCACAATAGAACCGGGACTTTGTTCAACGGCATGGATTAACTTGCGAAGCTCATCTTCGGCATTTTTCCTGTCATTGATATTCTCAAAAACACTTATTGATCCGCTTACATTTCCTATTTCATCAAACACAGGCGAGGCATTAATCCGTATCCATACCTTTTCCTTATTCTTATTTAAAATTTCTATCTCAAAAATAGCTTTAATTCCCTGTTTCAAGAGTTTATATTTCTCCAGAATAATTTTCTTATTTGCTGAATCATAAAGGATTTGATTACATACTTTCCCAATCAGTTCCTCCGTCTTATGCCCGGTAATATCACTGGTCTGTTGATTTACGAATTGAATCTTATCATTGCTGTCACAAAACATAATTCCTTCATTCATTCCTTCAACAAGCATGTGATATTGCTTCTCTTTTCCCCGAAGGTCGTTGATGGCGCTCAGGTATTCCTGTTGTAAACGAGATTCACGCATTGCACGTTTTACCGCCGGGACTAATTTCTCCAGTTTGTTTTTAAGTACATAGTCAGTAGCGCCATTTAAAAGTGATTCAATGGCTGCATCTTCTCCCAAAGCCCCACTTACAAAGACAAATGGAATTTGCGGATAATCATTTCTGATCAAATTAAGTGCCTCTCTACCACTGTATTGTGGAAGATTATAATCTGAAAGAATAATATCAATTGGTAGATTCGCCAAATGAAACTTAAAATCATGTTCATTATCAGTCAGGAAATATTCGAAATTGATTTTATCTTTTTTGAGATTCAGCAGCACCAGTTGTGAATCGTGCGGATTGTCTTCCAAATGAAGAATTTTAATTCTTGCTTCGCTGACTTTCATAATCTGCAGCTATTAGGTAGGAATTTCGTTAATAACAACCCAGTATTTCCCAACTTCTTTAACAACTTTAATAAATTCAACAATATTCACGGGTTTAACGACAAACGAATTGGCACCGTATTTATAACACTCCTCCAGGTCAGAAGTATCTCTTGACGAAGTCATCATGATTACCGGTACATAATCGAAGGAAGGATTATTCCGGATTATTTTCAAAACATCAATCCCATCCATTATCGGCATTTTAATGTCAAGGAGAATAAATACCGGAAGACTGTCAGTGCAGTCAATATACCTTCCCCGATGAAATAAGTAGTCGACAGCTTCTTCTCCATCCTCAGCAACAACTATTTGGTTGCCAAAATGGACTTCTTCAAGTGCCGACTTAATCAGGGTGACATCGTTCGGATCGTCGTCTACCAATAATATGCTTCTGAAGGAAGATTCCATAGGTTTCTGATTTAGAACTTGATTTGATGAAATGAGCTATTTTTCTGTGTCTTCTTTATATTTAAAAGGATTGATGCCCCATCTTGAACGAAAAATCAATCTATTGAATTGTCATTTATCCGTAAATCTATCATGACCAAGTTACTAAAAATATTTCAACATTATCTGCAGGAGAATCAGACAAATTTCATTATTTGTCCCTGGTTCAGGAATAGTTCTGATTTTTAAGCATATTTCTATTTCTTCAAAGGTTCAAAAACCAGCTGGAACTGACGTTCCGAGGGCATCACCCGGTATTTGTTCAACACTGAAATGGCCGTACATCCCACTCCGCTTAATGCATAATCCAAATTCAGGGTTACTCCTTCAAACGGCTTCATCTGAAACGAATAAAGGGCCCTGGAAAGATTATCTGACTGTACATTCAACGCGCTGAAGTTGAAAAGTTCAGTGGATGAAATCTTTATCCCTATCCCTGCTGAATTCTCAAGGCTTGCCCAGCGAACGTCTGTTTTATTGCTGTTTTCCTGAGGAATGAGATATGGCTCGTACTGATCGGCTACCGAACCGGAATACACTCCAACCTTTGCTCCCGTTTTACGATCAGGATAAGTTTCAATCGGCCCGCGACCATACCATTTCAATTGATCGAAAGACTTATTCATCACCAATTGAATTCCAACGCGAGGCAACCATTCGGGCATTTTTCCTACCGGGGTAACGGTATGATCGAGTATCATTTTACCAGACCCTGATATCGAATAAACAAACAGGTTCTGGAATGAAGTGCTCAAATCGCTGTTTGAGGTATGACTTTCAATGACCAGTTTCAGCTCTGAATCATGTTTTGTCCAGTTGATCCGGTCGGCAGTTGTAGTCATCTTATCCAGCCCATGTGCAAACCATGCATTGGATTGCCCCAGTCCCATTCCAGGTTGACGGCTGTTTAAGCCTGACATGCCCACGGTCCATTGATCCATATCGTTGGCCAGTGGTGCGCGCCAAACATTCAGGTTCAGGCTTTCTTTCAGGAGTTCTGTACCATTAAAAACAACGGAGCTCAGGCTACCGGTCTTTTTATTGAAACAATACACAAAGTTGGTTCCCTGAACACGAATCACCTGATCGGTTTCCGAAATCTCAGGTACTGTTTCGGATTTTGTAACCTCAGTTGCTTTGACGGGAATAACCTTGAGTGGCAGCTGATCCCAGGCGACCTCGAAACCTTTGCTGGCCCATGGCTTGTCTTCTTTTTGCCTGAAACTGACCATCAGGAAATATTCTTTTCCGGCCTCCTGAACAAAAGGCTGATATGGAACGGTGTATCTGGCTCTTGAAAGTGCAGGAACCGAAGTTTCAAACCGTCCCTCCCTGATTATAGTACCTTCACATTGCAGCTGCCAGACCGCTTCCAATTCGCTGGTGTTTGTAAAATGCATACGGTTCCAAACCTCAACTTCGCCTTTTGATTCATCAATCATTTTTACCGAGACAGGCTGTGCCGATTTCTTTACCTGCCACAGCTCAGGCTGAGGATTTCGATCCGGCCAGATCATTCCGTAAGTTCGTCCGCCAACACCCATACTGAAGAAATCCTGATTAGCGTTCTGTATATCGAAATCCAACCAGCAGACTGCTGATTTTTTTAGTGCTTCCGTGGGATTCAGCAATTCCCTGGCATCCACCACACGGTCGAAAATGGCCACCTGATCGAATGCGGCATTACTGTAATGATTAGGATTCTCCTGCGCCTCTATCTCCGGATTTCGCCCAATATTGACGGCAAATGGCTTGTTTTCTATACTCAGCGAGCAGGGTGTTTCAGCTTTCTTATTTCCGTCGATATTTATCTGAAGATTTTTCCCGTCATATATTCCTGTCACAAGGTGCCAGTTTTTCTGCCAGTTTTCAGGCAATCCTGTTTTTACGCTTGTCTTTTTCTTATCCCCAACATAAAACTCCAGTTCTTTCTCACTGGTTTGTTCCACCCCAAACTGGTAAAATCCTTTGGACAGAAAAGTACCGTTTCCATCCCATTCACGAGGCTTCACCCAGAAGGATAGCGTAAGGGCTTTTCCTGTGATATCCAGTTTCGGATCACGGTACAACTCCACCCAGGTGTCGGTCCCGGTCAACTGAACCGCTTGACCATACTTCCCGGCAACATGTTCCGTTTTGCCCATCAGGGCTGTGGAAATATTATTCCCTGATGCATCGGGTGTATTCAGATACTTTTCACGCAGACCGGGGCTTACCCAATCCCAGATAGCGCCACCAATGCACCGTGGGTACTGGTAAATGACCTCCCAGTATTCGTCCATTCCTCCCAGGCTGTTCCCTGTGGCGGCCAGGTACTCGTCCATGAATGAAGGGCGCGGGTCAATTTCTTCGGGTGATTCGCCGTAAAATACCTTCAACTCGAAGGGAGTACCATATCTTGGGCCAATGATATCTTCACATTTGACTGGATTAAATCCCGGATGATCGTTGTCATTACCTCCGTACATCCATCCCGGACGGCTTGGATCGAGGCGTTTGCCTGCCTTGATGACTTCACAGATATTGAAGCCCGATCCGCTTTCATTTCCTGCGCTCCAAAAGATAATACAAGGGTGACTGCGATCACGAAGAACCATCTTTTCCGCACGTTCAACATATGATTTGGTCCACAGTGGATCGTTCGAAATGTATTCAGAGGCATGAGCCTCGTCACCGGTCTCGTCAACAATGTAGATTCCCAGTTCATCGGCCAGCTTCAGGTATTCTTTAACCGGAGGGTAATGGCAGGTACGCACACAATTGATGTTGAACTGTTTCATCAGGTAAAAGTCCTTCCTAATTGTTTCCACATCCATAGCATGTCCCAGATCAGGGTGCTGCATATGGCTGTTCACTCCGTTTAGTTTCACGGCTACACCGTTTACATACAACACCTGATGCTTAATTTCAACTTTCTTAAACCCCATTCGGTCAGCCAGCGCTTCTGCAACTTTCCCTGAAGGATCAACCAATTCGAATCCGATATGATAAAGATTGGGCTTCTCGTCCGACCATTTGGCTGGCGATTTTACCGGGGCATTGATCCTGATTGTAGTCTTCTCCCCTGCCCCAAGGGTAATTTTGTCAGATCTTAAATCCGTTAATACCATCCGATTGTTTTGATCGGTCAGAGTAACTCTCACCTGATAGTCCCGAATGGGTGCCTGCGAAAAGTTCTGAACCTCGGCTTCCACCTTAAGGGTTGCATCCGAATAATTCTCATCCAGATCAGCACTGACGTAATAATCACGGATATGCACTTTGGGTGTGGCCATCAGGTAAACACTTCTGAAAATACCGGCAAATCGCCACATGTCCTGATCTTCGTTATAGGTTCCATCAGAATATTGGAATACCATTACTGAGACGATATTCTTTCCGGTTTTAATATAATTGGTCACATCGAACTCAGCAGGCTCGTTGGCTCCCTGGTTGTAGCCCACTTCCTTTCCGTTAACCCAAACAAAAAAAGCTGAAGAGACTCCTTCAAAATGTAGAAACAGTTCCCTGCCGTTAAAGCCTGAAGGAACGGTAAAGGTTTTCCGGTATGAACCTACGGGATTATAATCGCGTGGAATGTGCGGCGGATCAACCTTAAAAGGTTGTGAGACATTTCGGAAAATCTTCTCGCCATAACCCTGCATCTGCCAGTTACCTGGGACGATTATTTCAGCCATCCCTTTCTCGTTAAAGTCAGCCTTGAAAAAGCTGCGATTTATTCCATCCGGATTGATTGCATAGAGAAACTTCCATTTCCCATTCAGGGGTATATAGCCAGACGATTGTTCCGGAGCACTGTTAAATGCTTTTTCAAGATTGGCAAACGGCAATAGGGGTACATGTCCTTCTTCCTGGTTGAGCCCTATCATCTGGGGATTCTCGATGTAATCGTAAAGATTTTCAAGGAATGGCTTTTGTTGAGCTATTGCAATCTGCAAGCTGAAAACCAACATAAGGACTATTGCGGAGCATTGAATTCTTTTCATAGCTATTGGGTTGGTCGGGTTAAGTGTCAAAGGTACAATTGTAAGAAAATATTTGATCCTCTCCAAACCCATTGTAATGTACAAATTTATCGGATACAAAGCAAATATTCCGGTCGACTATTTTATGATATTTGCATGAATTATCCGAATAATACCAAGCTTTTCACATCACTCTAATCTTCCTGAATCCTTAAAAGTGAAACGGCAAAGGAACAGTTCTTATACATCAGTTTTGCATATTAAAACGATTCTTTACCGTTCGGCTTTAGCCATTTTGATGACCTACTTTCAGATAGCAACCCCTTCCATTGATTTCTCGAGCTCTTCTGCCTGGATTAGGAATTGATCAACGGTAAGTTCCCTGATATAGATAAGCCCGTGAGTCGCCCTGATGAGTGGTTTTTCATGTTGATAAAAATAGTTCTTCCCTAACAGCAACTGTATTTGTTTTAATTGTTCCACCCAAATGCGTTGAGTCAACTGGCTAAACTTTCCGTCGAGCTGGTAGCTTGGAAAGGACGCATTGACCTGGCTCAGGTAGCATTCAGTAAACGAGGAATCCAATATTGAAAGCGCGTTTAAAGAAACCGGGACAATTACTTCAGCCTCGGAAGGATGAAAACGGAACCAGACATTTCGGTATCCGACAATCCTTAGCTTCGACAGATCTTCCTCGTTTTTCCATTCCTTCACTGCTGCTGCAATTGCCTTAAGCACCTTGTAATGGGTATCAGGTCCGCTTCCTTCGGGATCCATGGCCAGGCTGATTACAGTAGGCTTATATTTTCTGAACTCTTCAAGAATAGGCAGCACATCGCGCCGTTCTTCGGGTTGTTCGCTAAATGTATCCCCCTGGTAAAAGCCCAGGCGGAGATGATGCACATTTTTTACAGGAACACCAAAGTGTGCCCAAACCAGCTCTTCCTCCATCTCGCGGATCATTCCTTTTAACTTCTGAATTTCGGGTGGGTTCTTGCTTCCGTCATAGCTGTTTCGGAGATTATCCAGAATCTTAATGATGGTCGTAACCAATTGCTCTTCACTTTTAACGTCCCAGATCTCAACGATGGCACGAATTACACGGTGGCACACTCCCCTGCGTTTTTCAGCATCATCGTTTGCAGCCACGCTATCCAGGTAATGGTATATATCTTTGTCCCATTTGTATTTATAGCCCTCTTTGAAAAAGTCAGGAAATTTGATCATCTGGATTTTATTATCGCTGATCAGATTAATCGTTTCCGTCAGCAAAGTCACTACATACTGATTGATAACGGCTGTAAACCCTGAAGTCATGACCGAGAAAATGAACTGATTGCTCGCGTCACGCAACTGCCGGTTGGTGTGTGGCATAATTCCCAGCATGATATCATCATGGTGAGGACCTGTATGGTAAAATACCTGGTTCGCCTCATGTTCCGTACCCTTATTGAATTTAGATGTAATTGAATCAATAACCGACTGAACGGTTTTCTCATTAAGGTTTGGTATTAAACTGCAGTATTTGTCTGTCTTTAAATCATCCAAAGTGATATTATGCCCGAATTTATTGATTTTCGGGCAAAGATCAATCACTGCACGTTCTGTTTTCTGGTGGGTCCATTCACCGGTTTGATAATATTTATCAACACTGTCGGTAAGTTTTACGGCTGCTCCATTGGTGAGGTAAAAACGTCCGTTTTGGAGTTTGTGCAGACAGCTTGCAGGATATTGGTTCGAAGGTTCATTTTCAAGAGCATCCTTAATGACATCAGCCTTCGCTTCACCGGCTGCAAAAATAATGGCCAGTGAATCGGGATTATAGGTAATTGTCTCGAGTCCGATTGTAATAACCAACCGGTTCCGCGAGACCTCAATACCCCCCAGATCACCAGCTGAGACCGCTTGTGTTTCAAAATTAGTTGCGGTAAGCCGGGTTGTAGAAAAATGATCCGATCCACGGGTATTAAATGCAATGTGGCCATCGGGACCAATGCTCGCGAGGAAGAATCCGATACCCCCCTTAACCCGTACTTTTTGTTCGAATTCCGAACACCAGTCATCGATACTTAAGATTGATCTTTGCTGCAACCGTTCGAAAGGTAACTTGGCATCACGGTAACGAAGCGATAAATCGATTGTCAGGTTTGGGAACATCTCGTTATAGCTTTTTCCATCGGCCAGAGGAATAAGGTCCGAATTAATCAGCAGCGCCTTTGCCGGATCGAGCCCGAATCCCTTGATGTAATAGTTCTCCACATAATTGCATGAACTGTTATGCTGGGCCGATGAAATCGGGTAAAACTCATCCATCTGCACAAACTGGAGCCCACGCAGATCAGGCTTTTTTACTCCTGAAAGACCATAAGTGCTCAGTATATCCTGACCTCTTTTATTGTCCCAGTTTTCAAGAAAGAAATGGGTATATTTAATGAAATATTCCGAAGTTTTACCTGTCGGAAGGCTGATTACCCCATCAGGATTCTGAGCGATCCACTCCAAAAAGCGCAGGGAAGCAAGCATTCCCAGCTTAGGGAAATTTTCAACTGTGATATAGGGCATCTTTGTGCTCATCTGATCCAGGCCTGCCTGTTGCAGAAAAATCTTTTCAACCTGACTAAACTGATTTGTTCTCATTATCGTGCGTTTTGAATGTTTCTAATTATAGCCCCCTCCCAACCTCCCCCACAAGGGGAGGAGAAACCCCCCTCCTTTGGCGGGGTTGGGGGAGGCCTTAGTTCTTATCCAGAACATGTTCCAGCACTAATGCCGCAACCCCCTGTATTCCTGACTGATTACCCAATTCAGAAGCTTTAATTTCAATATCTCTCCCCAGTTCAGGGATGCAATATATTTGAATGGCCTGCTGAATAGGCGGAAGAATAAACGGATTGGCTTCCGACATTCGTCCACCCAGAATAATCATCTCGGGATTGAAAATCTGGATCAGGTATGCAAAGCCCTTCCCGAGCCAGTGACCCACATCAGCCAGAATCGAAATCGAATACTGATCACCCATTATGGCGGCCTGTACCACTTTTTGAATCTCTATTTTATCGAAATCCTCGTCAACCAATTGACTAAGCATCGACGAACGACCGGCCTTCATGCCTTCAATAGCCATGCGTGCAATGGCCGTGCCCGAGGCAATAGTTTCAAGGCAGCCCTTTTTGCCACATTTACACAATATGCCGTTGTCAACCATGGGGATATGGCCAAACTCACCGGCAAAACCATCACGCCCCTTGTACAATTTACCGTTTACGATGATACCCATGCCTATGCCCCAATCCAGATTAATCGCCAGCACATTTTGCCTCAAACGTGCCAATCCAAAGCGCAATTCGGCAAAGGCCTGTGTTTTGGCATCATTTTCAATGAGTACTTCCATCCCGAATTTATCCCTGAAGACCTGGGCCAGGGGCTGATCGGAAACCATATAGGTTTTATTGATACCGGTTTCAGAATTAACCATCCCGGGCATTTCAATGCCGATACCCCATATCTTCTCCCGTGGAATCTGATTTTCACGGATAATATTTTCGGTAAACTCAACAATGGGGTCAATGATCGAAGTGCCATGTGAAATGGTCAGCGCCAGGATATGATCGTCAGATACCTTTTGGTTTTTTGCGTTAAAAATGGATACCGAAGTTTTATAGATGTTGATGGATATGCCAATGATATAAAAAGCCTCTTCCTTGTTGCCGTAGAGGATTGGCCGCCTGCCCCCGCTTGAATTTCCCTGCCCGAGCTCTTCAACATATCCTTCGGCCTTTAAATCATTCAGCAGACTGATTATTTTTGGAGTACTCAGTTTGACATACTTACCGAGGTCGGTATTTGCCATGGCTCCATACAAGAACAACTGCTTGATTATCTTTCGCTTCTGAAAGCTGTTCTTCAGTTCAACGACATTCATGTCGACTTCACGGTCAAATTTTACCGGAGAGATTATCATCGGTTAATGTTATAACTCAGGTTTAAACGACTCAAAGGTATTTTATTTATTTCTCAATTCATTGAATACTTTCATTATTTATTTAAAAAGTTTCTTTAACACTGGATTCATTTTTAAGTTGCCTTGAAGTTGAACTGTTTTTTAACCAAACCAGGACCAACAAAATAAAGGTTTTGATTATATCTCCCATTCACTAACCATTGAATAGGATTTGAAATTATTGGAAACTTATTCGTTAATTATTCGAAGCCTATTCGATGATTGTTCAAATGGAATTGAATAATCATCGAATAACCTTCGAATCACCTTCGAATAACCTTCGAATAACCTCAAAAGAAATAGACTCTGTTAAGGCTATAAAACAGGGCAGAATTATATTACATTTAGGGGTGAATGGAGAAAAAATCTGGGAATATTAAAATCAATTTACCTTGGAATTAATAGCTGCAGCCGAGGCAATGCTAATTTCCGTAAAAGTAAAAAGCGGTGGATTACCCACCGCTTTTTACTAAACAAACAACTAAAATTACCTTACGAACTTTGCTTTTCACCAAAAACCAATCAACCCAAATAAGTCCAAAAAATTTAATTTGCAAAGTCAAATTAGGTTACGTCAAGAATAGTCTCATTGTTTCAAAAGTTGGAAGAAATTAACAAATATTGGCAGAATATTTTTTTGGGATGCCGGCATGCAAAAATAAGCCGAATGAGAAACTGAAGGAAGATTAAATCTATTGTCTCTTTATTCCATATTTTCTATGTCTTCTATACCTGTTTCCCTGATTTTATATCCTGAAAAATATCTTTCTTTTATAAAGCCAATAGCAAAGGCTCCATTCGGCAGCCAAGATTGCCAGGCAGGTAAATACATTCAGAATAAAATCAGAGGCTCCGGTCCAGCGAAGCATTCCTTTGGAGAAAATAGCGATGAAGTCGTTCAGCCATTGGCCGCCTATCGTATTGGAAAACACATAAATAAAGATGGAATTGGTACCTACGACCGTAAAAATGAAGATCCAGCTTTTATACCCTTTGATATCGATCAGCCAATAGCTAAGTGCCAGGCCAATGAGCGCCCAGCCACCGGAAGCAAAAACGAATGATGAAGTGGCGATGCGTTTTATGATGGGTGTGATTCCAGTCCAATCGAGGCCAAATCCAAATACAAGTGCAATAAACCCTGCGATCATCAGGGATTTAAACTTGCATTTTCGGCTGACCTCCTTCAACAGAAGCTGACCAGCCATAACTCCCCAAATGGTATGAGCTGCTGTCGAAATACAATTGATAGCAACCCATCCTCCACCATTGTTAAGCTTGCCCATCAGAATCATGTCCATCCAGCTGCCAAAGTTTTTATCGATTACCCAGGATTGGTTGAACCCTTCAACGGGGAAATATCTATAGGCCAGGTCGCTGACCAGAAGGAGCATGAGTGAGACAGTTAATTGCACCTTAATGGGATATTTCATCAGGAAATAGGCAATGGGTATTGTAACTGCCAGTTGCGAGAGGACGTTCCACAGTTCCCAAACCAGCTTTTTGCTGTACCCGCAATGAAGTCCTACCCCAAAGGCCAGTAAAATAAACGATCGCTGAATGATATGACGGGTGATAACAGCCCGCGAATTACCTTTTGATATCCGACTTTGGTAAGAAAAGGGCATGGCAACTCCCACAATAAACATGAAAAATGGCTGAATCAGGTCCCAAAACCGAAGACCATGCCAGGGATGATGCTCGAATTGCATGAAGAATTGCTCCAGAAAGGTTCCCCTGATTGGATCCTGAACCAGGGTCCACCAAAGGCCTGTGCCTTCAGCAACAAGCAGGAACATGGTTAAGCCGCGGAAAAAATCAAGAGAAAGTAATCGGGTGGAAACTTCTTCAGGTTTATCTTGCATCATCGGTCAGGGTTTGTTAGTTGTCAACCAAATGTACTAATTTCCTTGGTTTGATAAGCTTTTTTAGATTCAAAAAATTAATCTTCAGTTATCATTTGGCAAATTCGCCCGGTTTTCATAACTTAGTTAAGCATAATCCAATACTCCCATGTATAAAAAACCAAGCATCAAGGAATGGGCCGTTGAAGATCGTCCGCGCGAAAAGATGATGGCCCAGGGTATGCGTTCACTATCGGAGGCTGAGTTAGTGGCCATCCTTATCCGTTCTGGCAACCTGGAGGAGTCTGCTGTTGAGGTGGCTCGCAGGTTGATGGCTTCTGTAAATAATAACCTCAATGAATTGGGCAAAAAATCGGTTAATGATCTGAAGAAATTTAAGGGAATCGGAGAGGTTAAAGCTATCACCATCATGTCGGCGCTTGAGTTGGGCAGGCGGCGAAAGGAGTCGGAGCCGGATGAGAAGCTTAAGGTAGTAACCAGTTTTGATGTTGCCCAAATTTTCAAACCCTTGCTAAGCGATCTTCCGCATGAGGAATTCTGGGTACTTCTGCTGAACCGTAACAACCTGTATATTGACAAGCTGATGGTTAGTCAGGGCGGGATGACGGGTACCATCATCGATGTTCGGGTTATCCTGAGAATGGCACTCGAGAATAAAGCCTGCTCCATCATTTTATGCCACAATCATCCCTCAGGCAACCTGGAGCCCAGTGAAGCGGATAAGGATATCACAAAAAAAATCAGTGAAGCCGGAAGACAAATGGATATACCGGTGCTCGATCACCTGATTATCGGGAATGATTCGTATTATAGCTTCGCCGATAAGGGAATGATATGACTTTCTGAAATAGTTTCTATTTGTCCTGTAAAAGGATATCTTTGAAAGAGGAATTTGAAACATCGTCGACTGCAATATCAGAATGAATGTAGTCGAATGGACCTGGATTCCTGAATATGAAACCTAAATGTGTTTGTGAAAGATAATCAAAATAGAACGGTTCTGATATTCGTACCCGAAAATACTCCTCGGATTGAATTTATATCTGAATTTATTTTCCAAACCATTCTTGGGATTGATGTGATTTACACCTCCGATTCAAAGGTGTTTATAGAGTATTGCTTCCCCAAAATCAATTATTCATCTGCCAGTCTTTCCTCAGGATTATTTTTGAAAGCTCATTCTATCCTATTCGAAAAAGGATTTGCCAAACAGGATATCGTCGAAATGAATTATCAGGGACAACAGTTGTTTTTCCCTTCTTCGGAAGACTCATTCCTTCCATTCGATCCC
>Ga0302286_10000926_pt1 | contig 22712 bp, 17 predicted proteins | sample III_Fen_E2_3_FD_198765 | JGI IMG/M metagenome (GOLD analysis project Ga0302286, IMG submission 198765) | Peat permafrost microbial communities from Stordalen Mire near Abisko, Sweden - III_Fen_E2_3 | ecosystem: Environmental > Terrestrial > Soil > Wetlands > Permafrost | place: Sweden: Abisko...
AGGTTGAGGACAGAGTTTAAACCAGAACCAGAGTAATCTCAAATAAGTTTATAATTGGATAACCAAGAGTAATATACAAAAGCTGATCTTTCAAGCTCAATGCATAAGAATATGAAACCAGCAGTTCAAAATCAAACACACACACATACAACATTTGTCAGCTTAAACAGCTATGCCTGCGCAGCCTGCTGGAAATGCATTGAGGTTTGCCCCAACGATGTAATTGATAAATCATTCTTATTCATTGCCGACACCCTGATACATCAACAAGTACTTATGTACGATGCAACTAAATGTACTGGCTGTAAGCTATGTGTAGAGTCTTGCCCGTTTGATGCCATCAGCTTTTACAAACAATAAAATATTTAATGATCTTCTTTGAAATCCGTAAATCCTTCTCCCCGATCTGCCTATCGTGGGTTTATTGGCAACAATCATTTTTCTCTCAGCAATAAATACCTGAAAGATTCGGGACAGATAGAAATAAACTGGTAAAAACACTAAAAGGCTTACATCTTCATGTAAGCCTTTTAGTGTCAATAGTCGGGATGACAAGATTCGAACTTGCGACCACTGGTCCCCCAGACGAGAGAATAATATATAATATATTTTGGTAATTCATTGTATTTGTGTATATTTGTACTTGATAATCAATCATTCAAAATACCCTAGTTTTGATAAATTTGTACTAACTTTTATCAAAAAGGGTAGAAAAAGGGTAGAGTAAAAAGGTAGAGTAAACACAAAAATGTATTGCCATGGCAAAGTTTAAAATTTTCCTTCGCACTTTTGATACCAATAAAGACGGTACAAATCCAATCTGTTTACGCATTTCTAAAAGCGGTCAAAAGAAATTCATTGGCTTAAATATGACTGCAACACCAAGCCAATGGGATGAAGTCTTCGGTCGTTTCAAAAAAGATAAACGTATTAATCCACTCCACGAAAAAAACAATGCTTATCTGAACGAACAGGAAACGAAAGCGGAAAAGACCATAAAAGATTTTGACGAAAACAAAATCGACTGGACACTCAACCAATTTGAAGAAGCATTCCTTAATCGCTCAAAGAAAGGCAAAGTTAAACCTTTTTTTGAGAATCTCATAAAAACGTTGAAAGAAACAGATCACACAGGAAATGCAATTTGCTATCAACGCACTTTGGATATGCTCGAACTTTTCGATAAAAATTTCGATAAGAAACTATTTTCGGAAATCGACATTAAATATATCCGGGCGTTAGACACTTTCATGCAGATGCCACGAGAAACTATCTACACAAGCACTAAAGGCAACAAAAGAACAGTACAACGGAAAGGCTGTTCCGGCAATACACGAAGAATTTATTTCAAGTCATTGCGTGCAGCATTAAATATGGCCATTGAGGCAAAAGAGGCAAGTCCAACGACATACCCATTTGGAAAAGGAGGTTTTGAAGTTGCCAAATTAGGAGAAGAAACCGAGAAACGATATTTACCTTCAGAATACCTCATTAAGATCAAAACGACTAGTTCTGACAAAAAAAATAATGAGTACGCTCGAAAATTATTCCTTTTTTCATACTTTTGTTATGGAATGAGCTTCGTGGATATGGCACGCCTAACCCCCGAAAACATTAAAAGGTATGAGAATGGGCTTTATATTGTATATAAACGCCACAAAACAAAAAACAGCCAAGGTTCTAAAGCAATAAATATCAAGCTATCAGAAGAGCTTCAAACGCTTATCAATGAACTTTCTGAGATGAAAAAGCCAGTTGACACTTACTTGTTACCAATTGTAACTATTGAAAATCTCACTGGCGAAAAACTTTACAATCACCTAAAAACAAGATTGAAAAAACTAAATTCATATCTTGATGGCTTGGCAGATGAATTTGAAATCAGTGACATAAATCTGACCTCTTATGTTAGTCGTCATACTATGGCTATGAGTTTACAGAACAATGAAGTACCAAGAGAAGTCATTTCTCAAATCTTAGGTCATAAGGACCTTAAAACAACAAACACCTATCTTGATAGCTTTAATAGCAATGTAATTGATGAAGCGGTAAAAGTATTATAATTACAACAAAGAACATTTTAACTATGAAATTTAGCCAATACTCAATAATCCAATTTTGTGAAGAGGTATATGACTTATTTGAATCTCCTTTTGGCAGAACTCAAATTTCCTCAGTTGAAATGTATCAGTTTATCAAAGAGAAATCAAATGATTTTGATTTAAAGTGTTTCGAATACCTTATTCTTGATATTAGAAATTTTCAAGACAGTATTCGATTTCAAGTAAAAAATCCGGAACCAATGCCAGATATTGAGATTGATCAAGATACTGGCTATCCGAGTTATGCAAGTGAACAGTTAAGAGAAAGCTATAACCCCTATTTAGAATACAAGTTAGGTCCAGTTATTTTGGACATTGTATTCGATATAGATTTAAGATTCACAGATAATCAAACATTAAGAGAGCGAGTTGAATTATTTCGTAAATCGTTACCTCAGGCTTCAATAATTCACGACATTACAAATCTTCTTAAATTCTCAGATATAGCAGAGAAAGAATATGCTCGTATCGTAGAGTCTTCCAAAATAACTCCCAACAATATCATTCAATTAAAGCTTGAAGAAAATCATACTACCAATTCAGTAGTACAAGAAAAACCTATCATAAAACAACCCGAACAAGCACAAATCAATGATGAAATAAACTACAATGCAACACCCGCTGAGTTTTGCAGCATGTTATACAAACTTCACGACCGACATTCGTTTGACGATGATGTTACACCTTCACAAATGGAGAAGTATATAAAATCTGTCACTAAGAATTACAACAAACCTGACTTTGAATACTTATTGTCCGAAATCCGAAATTTTGCTCATAAAATACAGATTCTAATTCCGAAACCCGAAAACGAAATTATCAAAAAAATTGATGATAATGAAAATGACAGTTTCGAGAAAAACAAATACAAGTACTACGACACAGACCCAATTACACTATCAATAATTTTCAATATCGAGTCTGAAGTTGACGAACAGGAAACATTAAGAGAAAAAATCAGAACACTAAAAAATCTCATTCCCGAAGCAAAATTCAAACCTGGACTCACTGGCTTATTGACATTTTCAGAAATGGCTGAGAAGCAGTTCGAAAAACGAACCCAAACAGAACACTACAATAGCAATGACATTACAGAAGAAAAACAGATTAGAATTACAACTTCAGCAAAAAATACGGACATTATAACAAACAAAAAATACCTTGATTTAACTCCTTTAGACTTCTGCACGTTTCTTTATAAACCTAGAACAGGCTTAGAAGAAAAAGAATATTTTGAAAGCGATTATCTAGCACGGAAAAACGAGGAAATCTCGGATCACATGTTGTACCAATACATAAAGCACAACACCAATAATTTTGACAAAAAGAGCTTTGATTATCTAATTGCAGACATTCGCGATTATGTATATCAAATAACTTTCCACCTTCCCGAAATCCACCAAGATGGCACTGATTATTATTCAGGTTTTGATTTTGAACAAGATTACTGGGGAAACATAATAATGACCGATGATTATTATTTTGGCGTTATTTTTAACCAGCCAGAATTCACAATCGAGACAATTGGAAGTTGGGATGGTGCCTCCGGTTCAATGTATACTATGCGTTATCATATTCCTGACAATTTAACATTAAAAGAAAGACATGAGTTGATTTTGGACAAGATACCTCTTGCGACCTTTAGGTATGGAATAGATAATCTATTGCACTTCTCTGAATTTGCTGAAGATGAGTATGCAAAAATCAAAGGTCAAAAAACTAGCAAATCAAGCACCAGTCAAAACAAAACTGAGAATATCCAAACTGATGCAAAACTATCGCACGCGCATATTGCACTTATTTGCTTTTATCAAGGCATTGCAATTAACAAACAAAATGGAGATGAAATTCTACTCAAATACAATGGGACTGGAGGGCAAAAAAAACTGATTGAAAAATACAATTTCTATATCAGACGGGAGAATCGTGTATTATGCGATGAAACAAAATCAGATTTAGCTAAACAAAAACGACTAATTGAAGTGATTGATTTTTTAAATAGAAACAATCTGAATTCAGAACCTGCAACAAAAGAATTGAACGAGCTTGAAAAAAACATGAATATATAAGAAGATATTAATAAATACTCCACCCTACCCCGACTTACCCCAACTTACCCCGAGTTGGGTTTTTTTATGCTTGTAATTTTGCACCATGAAACTCACAATAATCCGGCCGGTTATTGTGAATCATAAAATCTAAACAATATTATCAATCATGGAAACAAAATTCCAACCCACAAACGACACTCCTTTAGCTGCCCTAACAATCGGCCAGTTTAAAGAACTAGTTGGCTCAATGATTCAACCGCAGCCAATTATTCAATCGAAAGAAAATTCTTTTCCCGAAACATTTGGCAAAAAAGAATGTAGTCAACTTTCCGGCTATGCTGTAAACACAATCAATAAAATGATCTGTGATAAAGCAATACCATTTTATAAGAAAAATGCCCGGGTAATTTTCAAAAGAGATGAGATTGAAGCATGGCTTTTATCCAATCGGATTCAAACCGTCGAAGAGTTTATCGAAGAAAAAGAAAACAACTTAACGAATGGGAGGAAACGATGATGGACTACAAAACGCACTTAGACAAACTCGTTGCTGACCTTTATAAAAAGTTCGACGAAGATGAAGAAAGAAAAGAATCAATCAAGGTTCTCACTACTAATTTCGACAAAGCATTCAAGCAGTTGGAAGAAATAACCAACACGTTGAAAGAAGCTGATTTGAAAATGGATGATCCATTTATCCCAAACACCAAATTTATGGAACTAATGGAAATTAGCACACGAACAGCACAAGTTTGGAGAGACGAAGAAAAAATAGGCTACAGTCAAATTGCGGGCAAAATATACTATCGTAAAAGTGATATTGAAAAACTTCTAAATGACAACTATCACAAAGCTAAAGCAAAAGGAGGAAACAAAAGATGATAGACGAAAAACAAACCCCCTCGGACTTGCCAGAGTCAGAAGGGGCTAACGAAATAATGCAAAACAAAAATACTGATTTTATCAATTTGTTGAAATCAGATATTCAATCCAATTCAAAGCAATCCGAAGCAAAAGATAACCCTTTTCCTATTGAAGTCTTCTCACCTGTTTTCCGTAATATCATTATGGAAACAAGGGACACCTTAAACTTTCCAGTTGACTATTCAGCGGCTACAATTCTTGCAGCCGTTGCAACTGCTATTGGAAAAACGGCTTTATTGCAAGTCAAGAATGGTTGGAAAGAATTTTGTCCATTGTACATGAGTTTGATCGGCAATGCAGGAGCTTCCAAATCACACCCTTTAGATATGTTATTTGATATCCTAAAAACTATCGACAAGGAAAATTACAACAATTACGAGCCATTATACACGGAGTTTATTGAGTATCAATCTTTGACAAAAAAAGAAAAGAAAAATATTATTGCCGTCGAAGAACCAATACTCACCAAAACCTTGATGTCGAACTTCACACCTGAGATTCTTGCAAAAAGAATTGCCGACAATAAGAGGTCGGTTTGTGTTATAAGCGAGGAGCTTGAAACATGGCTATTGGGTATGAACAACTATTCAAAAGCCGACCAGAGTAGTACTTATTTAAGTATGTGGAGCGTCAAAAGAACTGATATTGACAGAGTAGGTCAACACCAAAAGCCAATGACAATTGAGCGACCATTTCTTTGTATTATTGGCACTTCTCAGCCTCGTAAACTAAAGAAAATGTTTCCTATGGACAAATCAGACAGTGGATTTTTGCAGCGGTTCTTGTGGGCATATCCCGCAAAATCAGAAAAGCAAATTATTACTGAGAATGAGTTAAACAATGCTGTTCTTGAAGATTATAACAGATGGATTAGAGCATATATTGAGAATAATCCTGGCCGTGTATTCCCTGATGGTCAGCCCATGTCAAAAGTGTACACTTTTACACCTGAGGCAAAAGCATTTTTCTATAAATGGCAAGCAGAAAACGCCAATAAAGTAAATGCAGCCGGAGACAGTTTGCTAAGTGAAGAACTGAACAAATTTGATGTTCATTACCTTCGGTTTGCTTTAATACTGGAAATAATGGAAGGTAACAATACAAGTACGATAAGTATAAAAGCTGCCGAAAATGCTGCTAAACTTTGTAAATATTTCGAAAACACCATGTACATGGTACTGGAAAAGCTTGAAAGTAGTGAAAATAATGCTTTGGACATGAAAAAGGTTGCACAATTTCTTTTAGAAAAAGGAGAAACTCAATTGAAAGCAGCTCGCTTAACTGGCCTATCACAATCCACAATAAGTAGATTAAAATAAGATAGTTATTGAATAGTGAATAATGAATATTGCCTTATCAAACTGCAATTTAGCCAGTTAATACACGTATCATTATTCACTCCATTTTATCACTAAAAGTACTATGAATAATCAAATTCAACACATTGTATTATTATTCAATACTTTGCACCATTATTCATTATTCACTATGCACATAGCATTACTAATTATTAATTGTTGATTAAATTATGTACGCACCTCCATTCCTCGAAAAATACAAAGGTAAAACCACTCGGCACACCTGTCCGGAATGTGGTATGAAAGAAAGCTTCACACTTTACATTGATGCCAATACAAACCAACCAATAAATTCAAAAGTCGGCAAATGCAACCGGGAATCAAAATGTGGGTATCATTACACCCCAAAACAATTCTTTATGGATAATCCGATATCTTCTGTAGAGACGAGGCATGCCTCGTCTAACAATTCGTGTCAATTGGTGGCAAAGCAACCACCACCCCCACCAGCCGGAACAATCCCTTTTTCCTATGTCCAACGTTCAGCCAGCTATAAAAGCAATTTCGTCCGTTTTCTATTCGATTTTCTCACTGACAAACAGATAGAAGAAGTATATCAAAACTACGCCTTGGGAGCTACCAAAAATCAAGAAGTTATCTTTTGGCAGATTGACTTTAACGGTAAAGTTCGCACAGGTAAAATCATGCAATATGACCCCGAAACAGGTCGTAGGATTAAACACGAAAGCGGTGCAATTGATTGGATACACAACAAACTAAAGAAAGTTGGCACATTGCCCGAAGACTATAATTTGCAACAATGTTTCTTTGGTGAGCACTTACTGAAAATCTATCCCGACAAAATAGTGGCAATTGTCGAAAGTGAAAAATCAGCCATAATTGCTAGTGCAATAATTCCTGAATCAATTTGGATAGCAGCAGGACAACTCAACGGACTTTCAATAGAAAAAGCAAAGATTTTAAAAGGTCGGAATGTGATATTATTCCCTGATTTGGGCGGTTATGACAAATGGTGCGTAAAAGCTGACGAAATCAAACTCTTTGCTGAATGTGAAATCAAAGTTTCAACGATACTCGAAGATATAGCCACTGCAGAGCAACGGGCTAAAGGGCTTGATATTGCTGATTACATGATTGATGAATTGAAAACTAAAACAAATCAAACACAAATTCAAAGTCAAAGTCGTTTCACTCCTGAGCTGCAATCAATGATTGAAGAAAATCCTGTACTCTTGCATTTAATTGACAGATTAGAACTAATTGAAATTTAATTTTTGAGGCTTTGTTATAAGTTGTCAAAACACAACTTTAATTTTACAAGATTTTTTATCAACAATTATTTGCTTACCCAATAATATGTCCAATTCTTTTCACAATTTTTCATACCTTTGCTATTTGTTTGATAAATCTAAGTGTTTTGTAAGAACCTATGCTACTAACCCCCTATCACGCCAAATACTTTGCCCACGAGCTAACCAAAAGAAGTTCCTCGGACAGTATGCAAAAATTAGCTTCAACTTTAGTCGATGCACAAGTTGACCTCAACCCTCACCAAGTTGAGGCTGCTTTATTTGCATTTCGTTCGCCATTGTCTAAAGGGGCTATTTTAGCCGATGAAGTTGGATTGGGTAAAACCATTGAAGCAGGGTTGGTTATTTCCCAAAAATGGGCTGAACGTAAACGCAAGATATTAATCATTACTCCATCAAATCTACGTAAACAGTGGAGTCAGGAGCTACAAGACAAATTCTTCATTAATTCAGTTATTCTTGAGGCAAAATCATTTAACGATTCCGTAAAAGCAGGTAATTTCAATCCCTTTGCTCAAAAAGAAATTGTCATTTGCTCCTATCAGTTCGCACGGTCAAAAGAATCATACATTAAAGCCATTAAATGGGATTTGGCAATTGTTGACGAAGCGCACAGACTCCGAAATGTTTATAAACCAGGCAACAAGATTGCACGTTCAATCAAAGATTCATTATACGACTCACCTAAAATTTTGCTTACAGCTACGCCTTTGCAAAATTCACTCTTAGAATTATATGGTTTAGTCAGCATTATCGACGATTATACCTTCGGCGATTTAAAAAGCTTCAAAACACAATACAGCCGAGTAACAAGCACTGCCGATGCAGAAGCATTTACAGTATTGAAAGAACGATTAAAACCAATATGTAAACGCACACTCAGACGTCAAGTATTAGAATATATCCGTTACACCAACCGTATTGCTTTGGTTGAAGAATTCTATCCAAGCGATGAAGAACAACGTTTATATGATTTAGTGACAGAATACTTACAAGCTGATAATTTATATGCTTTACCCGCTAGTCAACGGAAATTAATGACCTTAATCCTTCGTAGGTTATTGGCTTCGTCCACCTTTGCTATTTCAGGCACTTTGGAGGGATTAGGCAATAAACTGAATGATATTGTAACGGCTAATACAACCACCAATACCGAAGAAATTATTGCTAATGATTTTGAATCTTATGATGAGCTGAAAGATGAATGGGAAGAAGATGATCAAAACGAAAAGGCAGATAGAGTATATACAGCTGATGACATTGAAAAAATCAAATCTGAAATTGTTTCCTTGAAGGAATTTGAAACCCTTGCAAAATCAATACTTGAAAATACAAAAGGCGAAAAACTTTTCACTGCTCTCGAAAAAGGGTTCAATGAAATGCAACGGTTGGAAGCCCCGAGCAAAGCAATTATTTTTACCGAAAGTACAAGGACTCAAATATATTTACGCAACATATTAGAAGCGAGAGGGTATGCCGATAAAGTCGTATTATTCAATGGCTCAAACACCGACCCGAAATCCCGTGAAATATATGCTGCATGGGCTTTAAAACATAAGGACACCGACAAAGTAACAGGTTCAAAAAGTGCCGATATGAGGGCAGCTTTAGTCGATTATTTTAGAGAAGAAGCAACTATTATGATTGCTACCGAAGCTGCCGCTGAAGGTATCAACCTTCAATTTTGTTCCATGATTATCAATTATGATATGCCTTGGAATCCACAACGAATTGAACAACGGATTGGACGTTGCCACCGTTACGGACAGAAATATGATGTAGTGGTTATCAACTTTTTAAATAAAGCAAACGCAGCTGATGTTCGAGTGTATGAATTGCTCCGTGACAAGTTCCAGTTATTCAATGGCGTTTTTGGTGCAAGCGATGAAGTGTTGGGTAGTATTGAAAATGGACTTGATTTTGAAAAACGTATTGCCAAAATCTATCAGGAATGTAGAACGGTTGAAGAGATTAACCGAGAGTTTGATATTCTGAAAAACGAACTGAAAGACGATATTGAAGAAGAATACAAAAAAACGAGGCAACAACTGTTAGAAAACTTCGATGAAGAAGTTCACGAAAAACTACGCATTAACCTGCAAGAGAGCAAAGAATATCTTTCAAAATACGAATCTTGGTTGTGGAGCATTACACAGTTCAGTTTGAACAGCAATGCCAATTTCTCTACAAAAGATCACTCGTTTACCTTAATCAATAATCCATACCCCGAAGCTAAGATTCACCCGGGTCCATATCGTATTGGTAAAAATATAGACGAAGCCAACATTTACCGTATCGGACACCCATTGGCACAAAAAATAATTGAAGATTGTAAAACAGTTGAACTCAAAGAAATTGAATTAATCTTTGATTATTCCAATACGATTAAAAACATTGCTGCAATTGAAAATTTTGTTGGCAAATCAGGTTATATGGTTGGGAGTTTATTGAGTGTAAATTCATTTGAGTTAGAAGAGTTTGTTCAATTAAGTGGTATTTCAGAAGATGGTTTAGTATTAGACAAAGAACAATGCGAACGGTTCTTTTCGCTCCCAGCTACTCTTAACGAGATTGAATATAATACCCCAACACAAATTCGTACTGGTATCAATGAAGAACTTCAATCGAAAAGTGCAATCATTTTAGGTGATATTGGAGTAAGAAATGCACAATTTTTTGATACTGAGTTAGAAAAACTTGACCTATGGGGCGAAGACAGACGTAACTCTTTAAAAGTAACGTTGAAGGACTTAGACCAACAAATCAAAGACTTAAAAAAACAAGCTCGTACAGCACCAAACTTGCCGGAAAAACTCAAATTTGAAAAAGAGCGTAAAAAATTAGAAAATGAAAGAGATACAGCTTGGAGAGAGTACGACGGTGCAGCCAAAGAAATTGAACAAAATAAAGATAAGTTAATTGATCAAGTTGAACAACGCTTAAAGTTAGATATAAAAGAAGAATCTTTGTTTTTTATTAAATGGCAACTAATTTAATACATACAATATATGAGCAATAGTAACGAAGTATTAGCAAAAATTATTGATGATAAATTAAAAGCCGATGGTTTAATCAATCCATTGGAAAAGGATTTAGTAAGCAAAATGGCTAAAGGTCAATTAAAAGATGTAGATTGGAAAGTGGCATTGGAGGAAATTATTATTAAAAACGATAATCTAAATCAATAAGTCATGATGCTTAAATCCATTTATTTAGATTCATTTAGAGGTGCTACAAAACCTGTTACAATTGATTTTGATAGCTCAAAAAAAATCACATTAATATTTGCTGAAAATGGTAATGGTAAATCAACTATTGCTGACGCATTGGTATGCTTGCTCACTAATGAAAAGGGTTCTATAGATGACAAATCGGGTGTGGATACTCAGTTTATTAAATCATTGGATGCTAATACTGCAAAAATTTCAATGACAACAGATACGAATACTTATTCAGCAACTATAACAGGTAATGCTAAAGATTTTACTAAACATTTCCCTGATTCTGCTCCAGATATTCGATATTTAAGAAGAACTCAAATTATTTCATTATTAAATTTAAAACCTTCTGACCGTTACGAACAACTCAAAAATTATATTGATGTTTCAGGTGTATATAAATCAGAGGAGGAATTAAGAAAATTAAGTAGGGACATAGATGAAGATACTAATACCCTTGTATCTGTAATTGAAAATTCAAAAGCTACTTTAGATACTATTTGGACAAAAGAAGGAAGTCCAATGAACGAAATGTTGGTTTGGGCAAAGTCGGAATCAGAAAAAGATATTACTCAAGTAAAAATTGATTTAGATATTCTCAAAGGTTTATCTCAGCAGTGGAGGGAAATTGGAAAAAAGTACAACGATATTTTGCTATCAATTACCTCTGTAAATATCGCTCGTACAAATTATAAATCAGCATTTGGGTTATTACAAAAATTACAAGAGCAGAATACCGTTAACAATGCAGATTTATTGAATTTATTAGAACAAGCTAAGAAATACATTGGCAAACAATCTGAAATTAAAAATTGTCCAATTTGTTCTAGTAATATAGAACAAAATGATATAATCTTATCATTAGATAGACAAATTACTTCAATGAGTGCCTTAGGTAAGGCTGCGAAAAGTGTTGAAGTTGCAAAAAAAGATTTTGACCGTAAAGCCGCTGTAATAAATCAGCAAACAGATGTATTTAGTAATATGTTAATTAAACACAAGGACTCAATTAGTAAATATCAGAAAAGCATACCTGCCATTATTCCCTTTGTTGAAAGTATTAGTATCGACAAAAAAGCAAACTATTTATGTTACCAAAATAATTTAGAACAGCTTTCTATATTGGCTACTCGCATTTCTTCCTCAGAAGAAAATAAATCAAAAACAATCATTCAACATAATTCAATATCAGAACAGTTTAAATCAATATCTCTTAACTCAAAAAAGTTTGATTACCTAATTAAATTATCAAAAGCTGCCGAGAAAACTTTATCAATAGTTGAAAATACAAGAAAAGAATATTATGACAATGAATTACTTTCTATATCTGGCGAAGTGGAGCGGATGTATCAACATTTGCACAAAGATGAAGGATTAGGTGGTATAAAACTTTTTTTAAATCCAAAATTCAAAACTTCTCTTGAACTTCAAGCTAATTTCTACAATCAAGAGGGTATTACGCCTCAATCAGTCTATAGCGAATCTCATTTAGACACATTAGGTATTTGTATCTTCCTAGCACTAGCGAAAAAATATAGCGATGGTAATTCAATACTTGTTTTAGATGATGTAGTTATGTCCGTTGATGAAAATCATTTAAACAAATTTATTGATTTACTTCATGAAGAGGCAGATAATTTTGGTCAAATAATTATTACAACGCATTATCGTCCTTGGAAAGATAGATATAGGACACATAGAGCACCTGGTGGTAAAGTCCATTTTTTAGAATTACGTAAATGGTCAAAAGAAAATGGAATTAGAGTACAAAATGGACGTGTCGAACTTCAAGAACTTGAAATTGCATTAAATGATAATGAATATTTTGACAGACAAATTATTGCCAGTAAAAGCGGCATTATTTTGGAAAATATTCTTGATTATCTTACTGATATATATGAATATTATGTACCTAAGCGTAAAGATTCAAAATATACATTGGGTGAGCTTATTGACACACTACAACCAAAATATCTTAAAAATATAAAAGTAGTTCAAGTCACTAAATCAACTGATGCTTCTGGCAATGCTTTGGATTCCGAAGCAGAATATCAAATACAACCTATTATTGATGATTTAAAAAGTTTACTTTTCATTAGAAATCAAGTAGGTGCTCATTTTAATCTTATTCAAGACGCAAATGATGAAGATGTTGAATTATTTGGAAAGAAAACTCTTGAGTTAGGTAAATTACTGGTCTGTAATGAAACAGGTCAATTACCATTATATAAATCAGTAGATCATTGGAGGTCAAAGAATGGCTCAATAAAATTATACCCTAGCGAGAAAATATAATAAACATGGCAACTATAGACAAACAACCCCTTACCTCAATGAACATTACAGAGGAACAATTACTAAATTTCAAACAACTTTTCCCCGAAGTATTTACCGAGGGATTGAAAGTAGATTGGGAAAAACTAAAACTCACTTTGGGTGAAACTGTTGACACAGGCAAAGAACGCTACGGCATGAACTGGCCGGGCAAAGCCGACTGTTTTAAAACCATACAGCAGCCAAGTATTGCCACACTTGTTCCGGCACGGGAAGAAAGCATTGATTTTGATACTACCGAAAATCTGTTTATTGAGGGTGACAATTTGGAAGTATTGAAATTACTCCAAAAAAGCTACTTGGGTAAAGTGAAAATGATTTACATTGACCCACCTTATAATACAGGTAATGATTTTATTTATCCTGACAATTTTTCAGAAAACCTTCAAACGTATTTAGAGTATACAGGGCAGGTTGATAGTGAGGGTCGTAAATTTGGCACAAATGCTGATACGGATGGTCGCTTTCACAGTAAATGGTTGAATATGATGTATCCACGCCTCTTCTTAGCAAAAAACCTGCTTTGTGAAGATGGTATTGTTTGTATTTCAATTGGGGATAATGAACTGGCTAACCTCATACAAGTAATGAATGAAATCTACGGAGAAGAAAATCAAATATGTATTTTTGCTTGGAAGTCAAGGGCAAAGCCAACTAATGCCGGTGCAGCGAAATATCGACCACAAAAAGTTTCAGAGTATGTTGTAACTTACTCAAAAAAGAATGTTGAAGACCATAAATTCAATGTTATAAGTTCAAAGCAAAGAACCTATCCAAATCAAGATATTGATGGTAAATATAGAACGACTACAATATTGACTTCAAATAGAGGGATGTTTAGGCGAGAAACAATGCGTTTCGAAATAGCAAATTTTAAACCCGATGAAGATTTTCGTTGGAAAGCTGGATATGACTTCATTAAAAAGTTATACGATAATAATAGAATTGGTTTTGGAGATGAAGGAATTCCTTTTGAGAAAAAATATGAACATGAAGAAAAGGATCCGCTATATCCTTTGTATACATTTGTTGACCCTGATTTATCTGGCACTGCTGAGCAAGGCAAATCAGACTTAAATGAGATTATTGGTAATAAACACGGACTTGATACTGTAAAACCAGTGAATTTAATGCGTTACCTGATTGCGACTTTTTCTTCAAATGATGATATAGTTTTAGATTTTTTTGCGGGAAGTGGAACTATTTGTCAAGCAATATTAGAACTAAATGCTGAAGAAATTGAACAACGAAAATTTATTGCAGTTCAATTGCCTCAAAAGCATGAAGTTCAAGAGGCTATTTCGGCTAGTTTTTATACAATTGCCGAAATAACAAAGGCTCGTATCAAAGCTGTTTTCTCTAAAATTCAAAAAGAAAAAGAAAATAAAAGTTTAAAAGAAGCTGATTCATTGTTTCCAAATCAAAATACTGAAGCGTTAGACCTTGGTTTCAAAGTATTCAAACTCGACCATTCCAACTTTAAAATATGGGATGCAACCTTGGAAAAAGAACCGGAAGCTATTCAGCAACGGTTATTTGAGCATATCGAACATATTTCACACGAAGCAGCCCAAGAGTCTATACTTTATGAGTTGTTGTTGAAATCTGGTTTTGAACTTACCACGCCAATTGAAAAAATTAACCTTGCCGATAAAACAGTATTCAGCATTGCAAGTGGTCAATTGCTTATCTGCCTCGAAAAAGAATTATCGCACGATTGTATTAAAGCAATGGCCGAAATGCAACCTACACGTGTTATTTGCTTAGACGAAGCCTTTACAGGCACTAATGCCGATGCACTCAAAACCAATGCTGTTCAGATAATGAAAAGTAAAGGAGTTGTAAACTTTAGAACTGTATAATCGGATGATGAAATTAAAATTTGACAGTTCACAGGAATACCAACTTCAGGCAGTCAGCAGTTTTGTTGATTTGTTTGATGGGCAGAAGTTACATAAGGGCGATTATTCCATTGAAATAAACGACAATATTACCGAAGGTCAGGGAAGTCTTTTTCAATCCGAATTAGGTATTGGAAACAATCTTGTGGTTAGTGCTGAATCAATGCTGAAAAACTTACACGATATTCAGGAACGTAACGATATTGACCCTATTTCAGAAACTGAATTTGAGAAAAACGGCTTAAACTTTTCGGTGGAGATGGAAACAGGTACGGGTAAAACATACGTTTACCTGCGTACTATTTTCGAATTAAGCCAGAAATACGGTTTCAAAAAATTCATTATCGTTGTGCCAAGTGTGGCTATCCGTGAGGGTGCATTAAAAAACATTGAAATCACTGCCGACCACTTCAAAGCATTGTACAACAACATAGAGTTTGAACATTTTGTCTATGATAGCAAAAAAGCAAACCGCCTACGGCAGTTCGCCACCAGTAACCAATTGCAAATAATGATTATCAATATCGATGCCTTCAACAAAGACACCAATATCTTTAATCAGGAACGCAACCAACTCAACGGCTTTAGCCCTCGTGAGTTTATCAATGCAGTTCGTCCGTTTATAATTATTGACGAACCTCAAAAAGTGGATAACACACCGAAAGCACAGGATGCAATCAAATCACTAAACCCGATTTGTATTTTCCGTTTTTCTGCTACGCATAAAAATCTCTACAACCTTATTTACAAATTAGACCCTATCAAGGCATACGAGCAACGATTGGTAAAACAGATTGTTGTCGCTTCGGTTACAGGTGCAAATGCTCAAAATGATGCTTATATTAAATTAATACAGGTCGATAATTCAAGTGGCATTAAAGCAAAAATAAAAATACAAATACAAACAACTTCTGGTGTAAAAGAAAAAGATTTTTGGGTTGATAATAAAAAGAACGCAGATTTGTACGTGTTATCAAACGAACGTGAAGTATATCGGAACGGATTTGAGGTATTGGATATTAGTTGCGAGCCGGGCAATGAATTTATTGATTTTACTTCAGGTCGCTTGTACTTAGGTCAGGAGCGTGGAGGTATTACCGAAGATTTGATTGATGTTCAAATTAAGAACACAATCAAAAAACACTTGGATAAAGAGTTGCAATTAAAAGGTCGTGGAATCAAAGTCTTAAGCCTTTTCTTTGTCGATAAGGTTTCCAATTACCGTATTTATGAATCCGATGGCAAACCAGCCAAAGGCAAATATGCTGATGAATTTGAAAGACATTATGCAGAATTAATCCAACTCCCTCAATATAAAGAGTTAGATATTTTTCCTGTAGAAAAATGTCATGATGGATATTTCTCAGCCGACAAAAAGGGAGTTTATAAAGATACCAACGGTAGCACACAAGCCGATGATGATACATACGCAAAAATCATGCGTAACAAAGAACAACTTCTTTCAATGGACGAGCCATTGAAATTCATTTTCTCCCACTCTGCACTTCGTGAAGGTTGGGATAATCCGAATGTATTCCAGATTTGCGTATTACGTGAAGTAGGAAGTGCCAACGAAAGAAGACAAACGCTTGGTCGTGGGTTACGTTTACCAGTCAATAAAGACGGTGAGCGAGTTAAAGACGATAACATTAATAAACTAACTGTTATTGCTCGTGAAAGTTATGCCGACTTTGCAAGCGGTCTACAAAAAGAGTACGAGGACGAATGTGGTGTTACTTTTGGCAAAGTACCACAAATTGCTTTTGCAAAACTAACCGTAACTGATGGAGAGGAAGAAAAACCATTGGGCAGGGTCGCAAGTGCTAATTTATGGGCAGAAATTCAAACCAAAGGTTTTGTTGACAAAAACGGCAAAATTCAATCCTCATTCAATCCTTCTAAAGAAGGCTTTTCATTGGGCTTGTCTGAAGAATTTGCCGATAAAGAAATGGAAATTATCAATGTGTTACAGTCTTATCAATTAGAACGACATATTAAGAAAGACGAAGAACCGAAACGCCTGAAAATCAACAAGCAAATCTTTCTAGACCCCGAATTTGAAACCCTTTGGAATAAAATTAAACACCGTACAACCTACCGTGTCGATTATTCAACCGATGATTTGATTGCTAACGCAACAAAATCAATTTCCGAAATGGAAAGAATAGATCCGGTAAAAGTGTCATACCGTGAAGATATTATTGGAGTGGAGAAAAAGGGTATCACAACCACCAATACAAAAGCCAACGAAATCAAATTAGAATATACAGGCATTTTGCCCGATATTCTTGCATACCTGCAAAAAGAAACAGAGCTAACAAGAAGTACCTTGGTCAAGATTCTTTCAGCCAGTAACCGACTGAAAGAATTTGCCGTTAACCCTCAAAAGTTTATGGATGCAGTCGCTTCTATTCTCAATCGGGAATTACACCGCTTAATGATTGACGGTATTAAGTATGAGAAAATTGTAGGTCCAGAAAATTGCGAATGGGAAATGCGAAGATTTGAAGTGCAAGAAGACGGTAAACCTTTCGAAATATTAAGTTATCTTTACAATCGCTTAGATGTAAAAAAATCAGTTTATGATGCTATAGTGTATGACAGCGAAATTGAGCGTCGTTTTGCCAAAGAATTAGATCAGCGAGAAGATATAAAGCTTTTTGTCAAACTACCTTCATTCTTCAAAATAGAAACACCCATAGGCACATATAATCCTGACTGGGCAATAGTAAAGCACGACGACAACACAATATATTTAGTCCGTGAAACAAAAGGCACAAAAGACTTTGAGAAACTTCGCAACTCCGAAGCCGACAAAATTAAATGCGGCCGCAAACACTTTGAAGCCATAGGAGCAAACTTTGATGTGGTTACTTCGGCTGCTGAAATATTATAAGAAATAATAATTCAATTCTTCGGTAAATCTCAGTCGCTTAAAATATATACAAAAAAAGAAGCTCGAATATTTCACTTATAAGTAAAATTCATTATCTTTGCAGACCAAATTCAAATATGAAATGTAAATTGGTAAAAATACCAGAGTTTACTGGGAACAAAACGACTGTTTATACTGTTTTAATGGAAAACGAAGAAAAAACGCTCTTCGATTCTTTTGTTGAAGAGAGTAAAATTTCATATTCAAGTGAAATAAGAGACATTGTTTCCCGCTTGATTACTATCGGGAATAAAACAGGTGCAAGAGAACAATTTTTCAAAACCAAAGAAGGTGCTCTTGGTGATGGAGTCTGCGCATTATTTGATTTGCCAAGTTACAAGCTCAGGCTTTATTGCATTCGTTATGGCACACAAATTGTAATTCTTGGAGGGGGTGGTCCCAAAAATGTACAAAAATTACAACAGAGCAAAAAACTGAAAGATGAATCCTACTTTTTACGTGATCTTTCTAAAGCTATTACTGAAAAACTTAAGGACAAAGACCTTAAATTTGTTGACTACGGCAATAAATTTGAAGGTAATTTAGAATTTGATTTTTAGACTGAAATTTCAAATAACCGCACACCCAGGTATCGCATGGAAATAGGTGTATAAACAATTATGAAATCGACAAAAAGCATTATCGGAGAAATTTTAGAATCAATCTCACCAACCGAAGCAAATAGAATTGAAAATAAGATGTTGCTTGCAGCAAAAATTGACGATGCTATGAAAGCAAAAGGGTGGAAAAAAAGGGATTTAATGCTTGCAATGAGCAAGAGGAATCAGTCCGAAATAACCCGCTGGCTGAGTGGCACTCACAATTTCACAAGTGACCTTTTGTCTGATTTAGGTATGGTTCTGAATACAAATTTCTTTAATTTAGAATCTGCGCCTCCTAAGTCAGTAGTTTATCATATAGTTACAGTTAGCGTTCCAGCTAATCCTGCTCAAAGTTGCTATGCTAATGACATTTTAAATGGACACAGCTATTATAACGAAACTGTCTCTACTCAAAACTAACTCTGTTATGGAACAAAATATTTCATTTGGTATCGAGGGTATTGAACTGCTCGAATACTCGATTATTTCACCGAGTAAAGTAATTGAGCCAAATACTCAGTTCAAATTCGATATGAATGTAGAACATAGATTTAATATTGATAGCAAACGTATTTTTGTTGTTGTTGCAATCGATATTTTTATTCAGGATACTGATATTAAACTCGGTAATTCCAAAATTAGTTGTATTTATAATGTTTTAGAGCTTGAGAAATACTTAGTTAAAGATAAAATTTCTTTTCCAAATGAATTTATTACAACTCTAAATTCAATTTCACTTTCTACTTGCAGAGGAGTTATTTTCACCCTGTTTAGAGGAACTTTTTTACATAATGCAATTCTACCAATTGTTGATCCAAAAGTGTTCGTTGCAACGCCTAAGTCTGACTAGAATAATTAACACTACATAGCTACCTACCTATGTGCCTGATTTTTATGAATCGCTAAATACACCTCTACTGTTCGTTTACAAAAAGAATTGCTTTAATATTTTATCACTAGGAAAAACGGTCAGGCAAGCCTGAAAGTTTATTACGGACAGCTCCGCAGGGCAATCACCAGCCGCCAAAAATCCCCGCCCCTCGTACCTCTGGGCTTGCACGGTCTTTTTGTCGGCTTCCGCACAATCCACCCTTCGTTGTTTTTTTCTGTCACACTTTTTGCAAAAGGCAAAAAAGGCGTTTGCACTCCAACCGCCACCACCGTGCTGCACTTGCGCCAGAAAAAAAAACAACTCAAAGCTATTATACATAACATGTAGTTATGGTCGTTCCCTTGCCTGACGGCAAATCAATAGGGAAGCCCATAACCAAATTATGTATAATAGCCGCACAAAATCAACGCTTTGCCCCGCTACGCTGCCCGAAGAATAAGCCCCTAAAGGGAGAGCGGTAAGAATAAAACACCTAATCGGTGAGTTGTTTAACCGTTCCGGCAATATAAAACCTCAAGATTTCCCCACCACCCAACAGTTGCGCAATGAAAAGAAAAATATATCGAGTTTTATTTCCTTGTGCCTGCGGTAAGTTCATTCACTTTGCTCATTTCGTTCCAGGCTCTACATTCATTTCGAAATACTCATTCACTACGATTCCTTACACTTCATTCCGCTTTCGTTCATTTCACCCACCTCAGCACCGCACAGCATAAGTGGCTTAGTTGTTCCATTCCACAATCCACGCAGTCATTCCATTTCACTTTCCGGCTGTAATCCTCGCACAGAATCTATACACAACAGCCAATAAAGTTCCATTTCATTCCGCAACGCCTGTTTCATTACACGCCAAATCCACCCATGCCCTTTTCCAACGCTAACCCAATGGTATATTTTCTTTCCCTGCGACGAGTTAGCCCCGGAAGAACTAATCGCCTGAAGGCAGTAAGGCAAGAATACAACAAGCATAGCTTGCGTTTAAAGCCGTTCCGGCAATATCGCCTTTAAATGATATTGATAACCAAATAGCTTATCAAAACCATTTTTCAAATAGGCAGAGCGGAACACATATCTTATTTTTATTTCAAAACCGCAAGCGATCAATAGTTTTAAAAATAAAAATAAGAAATGTGACGAGTTGACTCTAATGCCCCGCAAAAGCCGTTCGGCAAAAATCTCGTGTTATCGAAGGTAGTTTTTCCCGAACCGCTTTTGACCAATAGGGGTCAGCGGAATACAAAAAATGAAAACCCCAGCCCCTTTTTATGAGGGGCATTTATCGCTTTTCATTCTTTGTAAGCCTGTTTGGCACTTCGTGCAATATAATGTGAATTACCACTGTCATATTTAAACTTCTACATAAAAAAGAGAAAAAGAAAGATAATATAAGATGGTTTACGCTTCGCGTGGAGAGAAGAGAAAGAGGTGTTTACCTTTGGTTATGTATGTAGTTTAATTTTTTTCTGGAGATTATTATATTATGTAGTTCGAAGCGTTTTTAATATAGGTTTTTAAGGCATAAGCAAGCTCCCAGTTGTCATAATAATGAAAGTAAGGTATTCGTACATAAGTCCACCACAAGCCCACCATAAGCCCACCATAAGCCCACCCATTACAAGAAATGCATATCAAGATAGGAGCAAAAAAGGAGCGTCCCAGTTGGAACACCCCTCTCATAGTTTAATAACCACTGTAAAGTTATTAGAATACTGTTTGAATCTTCAATGCATTGCCTGTATTGAACAGATAATAATTTGCACCAGCTTTTTGATAAAACTCAATTCCAATACAACTTAAAAGACTATCGTCGGTTGTCAGTGTTGGATTGCCAGGCAAAGTACTTATAATTGAAATTGGGTCTGAAATAGTTGTTCCAACTTCAATATAATCTGAATATGTGACATTCGAAAGTTCATTCAAAGCCGAATCTATTGGTTCATAGATTTTAGTTGATGAATTATATGCAAAATCAGAAATTACCGAAATTGCATTCACCAAACGAAAATGAGTAGCTCCGGCAGGTGTTTTCACTTGACTTTGTGTGTTGAAAGCCTCAACAGACATGGTCACTGCGTTTCGCTCTGCACTTGGTACAACTTCTACTGGAGCTGTAAACTTTCCTTCAAAACAGCTATTACGATTGAAATTGAGACCTACCAAATACTTTGATTGAGTTGAAACTAAAATAGCACGATAACCACGAGCTTCAGTTTGATCTTCCAGGTTAATCTTTTTCATGATAGCCGTTAATCTTCCTGTAAGTTGCGGGTCGCTCATTTGTTTCATAAGTTGAGCTAATCCAACACGAACCGATTTGCCGACTGCCGCACAACCTCCAAACTCATTCATATTTTCACGAGTTCTGACGAATGCTGGATCACTTTTTATCTGTTCTGCACTTGCACCACCATTTAACCCGGCAAAATTGCCAGTTAAACCTTTAATTTTAAAGTGACGTATGTCTCCAATCGTCCCTTTGTACTTAACAACACCAATTTGTTTTGCCATAGCAGTGTATTTTAACGAAATTCATTAAGTCAAATTTCTATTACAAAAATACTAAACAACTGACAATGTTATAAATATATAAATAATGCGAAATACTGAATTTCAATGCATTTAAGAACCCTAAGAATTAAAACCGACATTCTATTTAGTTTCAGATTAGAAAATGGAGATGTCTTCATGAAATTTTCACAACAACTATATACTTTATTTGTCATTATTACAAGCATAGACTTCAAATGCAAATAGCATATAAACTCATTTAGAGGCTCATATAGCGCTGTAATGAAGATAAGCTACCTACATTGCCAAGCAATGAAAAATGTGCGATAATAAGCGAGATAATCACTTTTGAAAATTTAGTTTCGAATTGAGCCAAAGCGAGTTACAAATCACTCGATTTGTATTTTATTATATTTAAGTCGCTCAAAAAGGGTAGAAAAACGGTAGAGTAGCAAATAAAAAAGGTTTACACTTTCGCGTAAACCTTTGATAAATAGCAGTCGGGATGACAAGATTCGAACTTGCGACCACTGGTCCCCCAGACCAGTACTCTAAACCGGGCTGAGCTACATCCCGCTATTTTTTGGAGGAACAAAAGTAATTAAAAAAATCTTTT
>Ga0302286_10000929_pt1 | contig 22656 bp, 14 predicted proteins | sample III_Fen_E2_3_FD_198765 | JGI IMG/M metagenome (GOLD analysis project Ga0302286, IMG submission 198765) | Peat permafrost microbial communities from Stordalen Mire near Abisko, Sweden - III_Fen_E2_3 | ecosystem: Environmental > Terrestrial > Soil > Wetlands > Permafrost | place: Sweden: Abisko...
CTCATCATAATTAATAATAACTAAAGAAAGCGAATCAAACGATTCGCTTTTTCTTTGATATCAATTGGTTACTATCTTAAATAACTTATCATTCCGCCGGATTAATTCAGTTGTTTTCATGGAAAAGTAAGTTCCTTTATCCACTTTGTCCACCGGTTCAAGTTTAACACGAATTTCCTTGACAATATCCTCATAAGCACCGGTTGTATCCCCGGTAATGAGTATTTCATCACCCACCGACAGGCTTTGGGCTTCGAGCAGGAATTCAGCCACCCCTAGTTTATTGAAAAAGTTGGTTACCTTGCCCACATAGATCTTCTTATGGGTTGCAGCCGATCCGTAAGTACTGCTCCATTCCCCAAGTCGTTGTCCCAGGTAGTATCCATTCCAGAAACCACGGTTAAATACTTTACTGAGGCGGATGTTCCACCCATCTATTTTGGTGTCTGTAAAGGTACCTTCCAGGCAGGATTCAATGGCTTCCTTATAGCAGGATACCACTGCTTTTACATATTCGGCACCCCGTGCACGGCCTTCTATTTTGAATACCCTGACACCTGAGCGTAGCATTTCATCGACAAACCCAATGGTTTTTAAATCCTTGGGGGACATGATGTATTCGTTGTCAATCTCCAGTTCAATCTCCGAATCCTTATCTTTTACCACATACTCACGGCGGCATATCTGGTTGCAGGCACCCCTGTTAGCGGAAAGGTTCTTCTCATGCAGGCTCAGGTAACATTTACCCGATACAGCCATACACAAGGCTCCATGGCAGAACATTTCAATACGCACGGGTTTACCGCTGGTACCCAGGATATTTTCAGTTTCTATCGACTGATAGATCTCTGCAACCTGTTGCATGTTTAATTCGCGCGCCAATACCACCACATCTGCAAACTGCGCGTAAAACTTAAGCGCTTCCACATTCGAAATATTCAATTGCGTGGACAGATGCACTTCCACACCAATGCTCCTGGCATACATCAGGGCAGCTACATCAGCGGCAATAATGGCTGATACTTCCGATTCCTTAGCTACATCGATGATCTCGCGCATTAGGGTCAGGTCGTTGTCGTACAGGATTGTATTCACGGTGAGGTAACTCTTTACGTTGTTTTCCCTGCAGGTACTGACAATGGTTCGTAAATCCTCGGTGGTAAAATTGCTGCTCGATTTGCTGCGCATATTCAGCTTCTCGATGCCAAAGTACACGGAATCAGCACCGGCTGCAATGGCTGCAGAAAGGCTTTCCCACGAACCGGCAGGAGCCATGATTTCAATTGAACTTCTATCTGTTACCCCTAACCCCTGAAGGGGAACTGGGATAGTTTTGTTTTGTATATTTTCTGTATTCATTTTTTTATGTAATGGACTAAAGTAATCAAATTCCCCTTTAGGGGTTAGGGGTCATTTATTGTATTTTGGAGTCAATTTATCAAGGGTAAAACTTACACCCAACCGTACCTGATGATACGGAAAGTCCTTTATACCGTATTGATATTGGGCAAAATAATTAATATTCTTTGTTAGTTTTGTAATCTTTGCCGCATACACCATGGGGGCATCCCCATAATCGGAACCATACCTTTTATTGGTATGCATCCATCCCCAATAGCCGGAAAAGGTGTTTTCAAGGTTCCAGCCAAGGTTACCTATAATAATCTTCCCTCCGTACATGGGTGCATCATCCTGCGTACTGAGGTAATTTGTTTCCCAACACATGAAACCAACATCAGCCACTGCCCTGATCTCACTGATAAAACTGCCATGGGTTAAAAACGATTTGCCTATTTCAGCATCAAAATAGTATCCCGGCGTATTGAAATAACGTCGTTGGTCGTTATTAGTTCCCGATGCTGTTTTCAACGTACTGTTTAAAATAATGGAAGGAGCCGATTTATTTTCTTTCAGAATAAGGATTCTGGTTTGCACATATAAATCCCCGTTAGATTTACCGACAGTATTTCCATTCAGCATTTTACGTTCTGCACTAAGCTGTTCAGTTACCTGGTAATGTTCTAATATGGTGGACCATACTTTAAAGGAAACACGTTCGGGCAGGAGGGGGAACTCTATTTTAAAATACCCGTTTTCTGTCTGGTCACCATGCCCGAAATAGTAGTCGCCCATCAGGCTAATGGTTGTTTTGGCAGGTATGGTGGCATCCGTAAACTCAGGTACAGGGTTTGCATTAGGTCCAAACCAGGCTGTAGAGTAGGGGGTCTGTGAGTATATGTTTTGTAATGAGATGATTACAAAAAGAAAAATACAATTTTTTTTCATGGCAGTCATTGTGATGGATGACTACAAAGATACGCAATAGTATTTTAATGGGAAATTCATTTTTTCTACGGGTTAGAAATTCTCTTTTTGTTTGCAAATGAGGCTAATAAATATTATAACCTGCCTTTAATTATCTTTTATCATTGAAAGAATACTGTTTTAAATGTATCTGTATGATCGATAATTTTGTGGCAGGGGAACAATGACTGAAATGCAACAAACGCGTGAACCTTGTAATTCAGTATATATAAAATGCTAATAGTTTACTTGTGAGTGATTTTCAATTTCTTGCAATATAAGTTTTGGTTCCTCTTTTACTAAAAAAGGTTCATTCTTAAAAGTCATTTCCAGTAACTCCTGTTTTTGAACCTGATGATGGTATTCCAGTGCTTTATAATATTTTTTTCTGTAAATGACTTTGTTTCTGGAAAGAACGTTATCATATTCCTGAATCATTAAATGGAGAATTTTAAATTTCATTTTTTCATTATTCTTAAAAATTGATTAAACAAAAGTACTACTTAGATATAGATTAACGAAGGATCATTGATCAGTTTTTTATATTCTTAGTGTCAGATAACATTCTTACTGACAGTATATATAGCCCTTGTTAATTTATTATGAGAAATGTACAATGTATATTATAAATTAAATTTCTACCTTTGCATTCCATTTTTGTATAAACATGAAGATTTCAAACATAGAATTTCCTGATAAACCATTATTTCTGGCACCCATGGAGGATGTGACCGATCCGGCTTTCCGCCTGTTGTGCAAACGTTTTGGGGCTGACATGGTGTATACGGAATTTATTTCGGCTGATGCATTGATCAGAAGCGTAAAACGTACGGAACAAAAGCTGACCATGTATGATGCCGAACGACCTGTTGCCATTCAGCTGTATGGCCGGGAAGCAATTGCCATGGCGGAAGCAGCAGTTATTGCTGAAGAAGCGAAACCCGAGATCATTGATTTAAACTTCGGATGCCCTGTTAAGAAAGTAGCAGGCAAAGGGGCAGGAGCAGGGCTATTGCGGGATATCCCTAAAATGCTTGAAATTACGGCGGCTGTAGTCAAGGCTGTAAAACTACCTGTTACCGTTAAAACCCGCCTTGGGTGGGATGATGACAGCAGGATTATCGTTGATCTGGCTGAACGCTTGCAGGATTGCGGCATAGCTGCATTATCCATTCATGGGCGCACCCGGGCACAGATGTATAAAGGCGATGCGGACTGGACACTGATCGGAGAGGTAAAGAATAACCCGCGCATGCATATTCCCATCATTGGAAATGGGGATGTAACTACGCCCGAACGTGCTGCCGAATGCTTTGACCGCTATGGGGTAGATGCTGTCATGGTTGGACGAGCATCAATCGGAAAACCATGGATATTTGCTGAAATGAAACATTACCTGCAACATGGGGTGAGGATGAATCCGTTACTTTTCGAAGAGCAAAAGGCCATTATCAAGCAACAGATTATGGATGCCGTATCCTGGCTAGATGAACGCAGGGGAATTATTCATTCACGCAGGCATTTGGCTTCAACACCTGTTTTTAAAGGTATTCCCAACTTTAAAGAGACACGCATAGCTATGCTTCGGGCAGACAACCTGGAGGAACTATTTAAAATATTAGATTCTGTTCATGAACAGGAAGTAATTGTATAACGTTATTATTCTCTATTGTCAAATTCAATTTTATAACGCAATGAAAAAAATCTTATTCCCAATTATTGCTTTAACGCTTATGACACCAGCATTCAGTTCTGAGAAAGATGCCCCTTTAAATGCCGGCATCAAGGTGGCGAATCTGGATCCTTCCGTATCGCCCAAAGACGATTTTTATCAATATGCCTGTGGAGGGTGGATGAAGAATAATCCGCTGACAGGTGAGTATTCACGTTTTGGAAGTTTTGATAAGCTGGCCGAAAATAACCGGAAACAACTCAGGGGCTTGATTGAAGAAATAGCTGCAAAGCCTGCTTCAAAAGGAACTGTGGAACAAAAAATCGGTGATGTGTATAACCTGGCTATGGACAGCGCCAAATTAAATGCAGATGGGTTCAAACCTATTCAGGCAGATTTGAAGAAAATAGCTGGTATCAAGAATGTACAGGATATCGTAAAAATGGTACCTGAATTAATCCTGCAAGGATTAGACACCTATTTTATGATCTATGTTGATGCCGATCCAATGAACAGTTCACTGGAGTTGGTACAGACACACCAGAGTGGCCTTAGCCTTGGACAACGTGACTACTATATTGAAAACGATGCACATACCAAAGAGATCCGCGATAAATACAAGGTACATATCGTAAAAATGTTCGAATTGGTAGGTTTTACAACAGCTGATGCACAGAAGAACATGGAAGCTGTGTTGAACATTGAAACCCGCCTGGCAAAAGCTGCCTATGATAAAGTGAAGTTGCGTGACCCGCATGCAAATTATAATAAAATGACAGTAGCTGACTTTCAAAAACTGGTTCCTGAGATTAAATGGAACGAGTATTTTACAGCCCTTGGATTAAAAAATATCAATGATGTAAACGTTTCGCAAAAAGAATCAATGGTTGAGGTGGGTAGAATTATCGCTACGGAGCCTATAGCTGCCCAAATTGCCTATTTGCAGTGGAAGTTGATAGATGAGTCGGCCGCCTATCTAAGTGACCCTATATACGCCCAGAATTTTGATTTCTATGGTATGACCCTTTCAGGCAAGAAAGAACAATCACCACGCTGGAAACGTGCAGTAGGAACAGTGGACGGAGTGCTTGGGGAAGCAGTCGGTCAAATGTATGTAAAGAAGTATTTCCCTGCTGAGGCAAAAGAACGTATGTTGAAGCTGGTTCATAATTTACAGGAATCATTGTCAGAACGTATCAATGCATTACCATGGATGGGTGATTCCACCAAGGTAAAAGCAAACGAAAAACTGAAAGCATTCTATGTCAAAATAGGATATCCGGATACCTGGAGGGACTATACAGACCTGCAGATCACAAAAGATTCGTATTATGCCAATATCCAACGTGCCAGCAAGTTTGAGCATGCATACCGTTTTGCCAAAGCAGGTAAAAAAGTAGATAAAACAGAATGGCATATGACTCCTCAGACGGTAAATGCCTATTACAATCCTTCAACAAACGAAATATGTTTCCCAGCCGGTATTCTACAATATCCATTCTTTGATATGACGGCTGATGATGCCTTTAATTATGGTGCAATCGGTGTAGTTATCGGACATGAGATGACCCACGGGTTTGATGACCAGGGACGTCAGTTTGATAAAGTCGGTAACCTGAAAGACTGGTGGACAGCACAGGATGGTAAGAAATTTGAAGCCCGTGCCAAAGTAATGGCTGATTATTTTGATTCTATTGTAGTTGCTCCGGGAGTTCATGGCAACGGAAAATACACATTGGGTGAAAATATTGCCGATCACGGTGGTTTGCAGGTATCTTTCCAGGCATTCAAGAAAGCAACTGCCAATGCGCCTCTGGGCAACCTGGAAGGCTTTACACCGGAACAACGTTTCTTCCTTGCGTATGCCAATGTTTGGGCAGGTAACGTTCGTCCTGAGGAAATACAGAAACGCACAAAATCAGATCCACATTCATTGGGTAAATGGCGTGTTGATGGTGCATTACCACAGATTCAGGCATGGTATGATGCCTTCGGTATCAAAGTCGGTGATCCTATGTTTGTACCGGTTGAAAAACGGGTAAGTATCTGGTAATTATTTTATTTACTTAATATAAACAGGGTGCTTCAGTAAATCTGAAGCACCCTGTTTTTTTTGAATGAATATAATATAAAGATTAGTCTTTATTTTGTATTCATATTGATATTTAAACTGGTAATTGATTTATTTTTTTACCAGTTTTTCAACCAATCCATTTACTTTTACGATATAAACTCCTTTCGGTAATTTGCTAATATTGATATAACTTTTTCCCGTTACTTGTTGTGTAAGCACTAAACGTGCGCTTAAATCAGTTATGTAAACACGGGTGGTATTTTCTCCTGATTGCATATAAAACCCTTCAGAAGCTGGATTTGGATATATTGAAAGAGCATCCACAGTTGTTTCATTCATCCCTGAAGCTATAGCGGTACTAAATGATTGATCCTGACCAATGACAGTACCGGCAACATTGACACTTACTACCCTGTAATGGTAGGTTGTGTTTGGAACCAATCCGGTAAGTCCGTAACTAACTGCTGTCGCTGTAGTTCCTGTAACTGTTCCAGGTACTGCTGTAACACTTGTTCCATAATTTGGCGTCAAACCATATTCAAAGTTGACAGCTGTGCTTGCATTGTTTGCATTGACACTTCCGTTGAGTGTTGCACCGGTTGTGGTAATACCCGTTGCAGAAGTAGTGGTTACAGTCGGTACAACCGCTGTTGTAGTAAATGTAAGGTCCGTCCCGTTGGTTGTTCCTGCCGTATTTACCCCGTTTACCCTGTAATGGTAGGTTGTGTTAGGAACCAATCCTGTTAGTCCGTAACTAACTGCTATTGCTGTAGTTCCTGTCGCTGTTCTTGGTACTGCAGTAACACTTGTTCCATAATTTGGCGTCAAACCATATTCAAAGCTGACAGCCGTGCTTGCATTGTTTGCATTGATGCTTCCGTTTAGTGTTGCACTGGTGGTGGAAATATCTGTTGCAGAGGTTGTGGTTATAGACGGAACAGCCGCTGTTGTAGTAAATGTAAGGTCCGTCCCGTTGGTTGTTCCTGCTGTATTTACCCCATTTACCCTGTAATGGTAGGTGGTGTTGGGAACCAATCCTGTTAGTCCGTAACTAACTGCTGTTGCTGTAGTTCCTGTCGCTGTTCCTGGTACTGCAGTAACACTAGTTCCATAATTTGGCGTCAAACCATATTCAAAGCTGACAGCTGTGCTTGCATTGTTTGCATTGACACTTCCGTTCAGTATTGCTTCGGTAGTGGTAATAGCCGTTGCAGAAGCAGTGGTTGCTGTTGGCACTGCAGCCAATGTGGCAAATGTCAGGTCAGTTCCGTAGGTAGTTCCGGCAGTATTTACGCCTTTCACCCTGAAGTGATAAGTGGTGTTGGGAACTAATCCTGTAAGTACGTAACTAACCGATGTTGCAGTAGTTCCAGAAACCGGACTTTGTGTTGCAGTAACGCTTGTTCCATAACTTGTCGTCAAACCATAGTCGAAGCTTACAGCCGTGCTCGCATTGTTCGCATTGACACTTCCGTTCAGTGTTGCCCCGGTGGTGGTAATGAGCGTTGCCGCTGTTGTGGTAGTATTCGGTACAACTGCCGCCGTGGTAAATGTCATGTCTGTCCCGTTGGTTGTTCCTGCCGTATTTACCCCGTTTACCCTGTAATGGTAAGTCGTATTGGGAGCTAATCCGGTAAGGGTATAAGTAACCGTTGTCGCCGTAGTTCCAGAAACCGGACTTTGGGTTGCAGTCACATTGGTTCCGTAGCTGGTTGTAGTGCCGTAATCAAAGCTGACAGTTGTGCTTGCATTGTTCGCATTGATACTTCCGTTCAGTGTTGCCCCGGTGGTGGTAATGGATGTTGCCGCCGAAGTGGTTGCAGTTGGCACAGCGGCTGTTGTGGTAAATGTCAGGTCTGTTCCGTTGGTTGTTCCTGTCGTATTTACCCCTTTTACCCTGTAATGGTAAGTAGTGTTGGGAACTAATCCGGTAAGTCCGGAACTAACTGCTGTTGCTGTAGTTCCAGTCACCGGACTTTGGGTTGCAGTCACATTGGTTCCGTAGCTGGTTGTAGTACCGTAATCAAAGCTGACAGTTGTGCTTGCATTGTTCGCATTGATACTTCCGTTCAGTGTTGCCCCGGTGGTGGTAATGGATGTCGCCGCCGAAGTGGTTGCAGTTGGCACAGCGGCTGTTGTGGTAAATGTAAGGTCAGTCCCGTTGGTTGTTCCTGCCGTATTTACCCCTTTTACCCTGTAATGGTAAGTAACGTTGGGAATTAATCCGGTAAGGGAATAAGTAACCGTTGTCGCTGTAATTCCAGAAACCGGACTTTGTGTTGCAGTAACGCTTGTTCCATAACTTGTCGTCAAACCATATTCAAAGCTGACAGCCGTGCTTGCATTGTTTGCATTGATGTTTCCGTTCAGCGTTGCTCCGGTGGTAGTAATGACCGTTGCAGCCGTAGTGGTTGCGGTTGGAACAACCGCAGTTGTGGTAAATGTAAGGTCTGTTCCGTTGGTTGTTCCTGAAGTACTTACACCGGCAACTCTGAAATGATATGTTGTGTTAAGTGTTAAACCTGTGATAGCTTTACTGACCGAAGTAGCCGAACTTCCTGTAACCGGACTTTGATCTGCTGTTACACTAGTGCCATAACCGGTAGTTGTTCCGTATTCAAAAGTAACAGCTGTGCTTGCATTGTTGGCATTTATTGTTCCATTCAGTGTTGCACCGGAAGTAGAAATACTTGTTGCACCACCTGTTGTTGCAGTAGGAGGCAATGAAGCCGCCTTAACATTTAAAACGTAATCCTCAGATTCTCCAAAACCAATGGCACATGTATAATCGCCACCGTTAGCGCCTCCGGTATCAGCATCCAGCATGACACGCATGTATATTTGTCCTGGGGATATTCCGGCAGGAACATTGATTGTTCCTGTTAGTGTCTTTGATCCGGTTCCTGTATTACTATACCATACAACAGGATTTTCGTTTGCGTCTAGTACATATGGGAATAATGCTGTTCCAATTACATTATTTTGATTCCAGTCAACGTACACTGCAATATACTGATAATTAAGATCTTGACCAGATACTGTTACTGAGATAGGATAACTTTGTCCGATTGTAACCTCTCCGGGAGTAACTTGGGGGCTCGTTCTTCCATAATCGAAATGCCAGCCAGAAGTACCTACAGGAGTGGTATTATTAATCCCGGCAAAAGTTACATTTGTGATGTAATCTCCAAATTGATGACAAGTCGATGTTTGGTCAGATCCACTCCAGGCAACTTGTAATGCGGTCGGTGGGGTATAGGCAAAAACATTTACAGCAAACAGGGAAAGGAGTCCCATTAAAAGGGATCTTTTAATACATAATTGTACAAATTGTTTCATAATAATTTATTTACTTACTTGTTTATATTTACACACATAAATACGGGTTTTCCCAAACATAAACACAGAGATTATGTATATAAAGGCTGAATGGTTATATGGTATTGCATTGTTCAATAAATTATTATAAGCAGCATGCTCGCGAATTCAAGTACTAATTTAATAAAAATACAAAGAGAATCTTTTTAACTGTAATAGAAAAACTCGTGTTATGAATAGCGACTAAAATGTAGTTTTTTTTAAAATGAATGTATAAAAAAAACTTGTATTGTAAATATTATGTCACAAATATAAACAAATAAGGCAGAACCTCATCGTCTGCCTTATTTTTTTTCCGGTTATACTGCCTTTTGCTTTCCATAACCTTTCGATAATTAATCGATTTCCCATGTGCTTGAATCTCTTCTTCCCGGCTTTGCTTTCGGGCTGCCGTTACCTGCTCCATGACGGAGGACTTCTTTCTCTTTTTCATTTGTTTATTACTTGTTTTACTCTATGTATCAACAAAATACCCTTAATTTTGTTTTTAAAATTCAATATGTTTATAGATACTACAATTTTCTTTTCTGGATTCTGTATTTCCCATTTTAAATTGATAATAAAAGTGTTGTATAACGTGATTAGGAAATCACGTGTCCCTGATATTTTTTTATCTAATGGGCTATTTATTCAGGTTTGCAGTTTAAAGTTTCACTTTAATTCAAAACATGCTAATCTTTCTTTTCCCGTCTTCCTGTTCTTCGATATCGACATTTACCAACGAGTCGGGTAGGAGAGGAGCTATGTTCTCCGACCATTCGATAAAACACAGGTTGCCGCTGTAAAGGTATTCTTCGGCACCAAGGTCGAGGGCTTCCTGGGTTTTGGTGATGCGGTAGCAATCGAAATGGTAAATGATCCTGCCATCTGCTGCTTCGTATTCGTTCACGATGGAGAAGGTAGGACTGTTAACAGTTTCCTTCACACCCATCACTTCGCTGATCGCTTTTATAAAAGTTGTTTTTCCGGCACCCATTTTCCCGTTGAAGGCAAAAACGGTATTCTCTCCAATCAGTCCGATAAATTGACGGGCGGTTTCGTGGATGCTCTCAATGGATTCAATTGTTAATATATGCATGATCTATAAATTTAGGAGTAAGGAGTAATTTTTAAGAAGCAAGGAGCAAGAGGTAAGAGGCAAGTATCAAAAATCAGGCTTTGTATCACTAACCGGTTCTTGCCTCTTGCTCCTTACCTCTTACTCCTGATTCTCGTGCAAAGATAAGCCTTTTTCCTTACTGTATTTACGCCTTCGTGGGCAGATAATTTATTCTATTCAATTCTCAGGCCTTCAACTGTGCTCTAAAATAGTTGTAAACAGTTGATGCTCTGCTACTTCCAACTATATCGACAAGTTCCTTCAATTCAGCGCTTTTAATTCGTTTTATGCTCTTAAAATGATGTATCAGGTCACTTTTTGTTTTTTCACCAATTCCGGGTATGGTATCAAGCTCTGATGCGATCTGTGTCTTGCTTCGTTTGTCACGGTGGAAGGTGATGGCAAACCGGTGTACTTCGTCTTGCATGGAAGCCAGTAATTTAAAAAGCTGATCGGTCGGTTTCATGCCGATTGCTTTCGGAGGAAATCCAAACAACATTTCACGGGTGTGATGCTTGCTGTCTTTGGCAAGTCCGGCAATCGGAATGTTGAGCTTAAGTTCATCTTCCACTACCTGCCGGATTACTTCCATTTGCCCAATACCCCCATCGGCAATGATCAGGTCGGGTAGGGGTGTTTCCTCATTGATCATGCGGGTGTATCTCCTTCGCACTACCTCTTTCATGGAAGCATAATCGTCGGGGCCTACCACTGTTTTAATGGTGTATTTCCGGTAATCCTTTTTCGAAGGCCTTGCCATTTTGAATACTACGCAAGCCGCTACGGCATCACTACCCGATATGTTTGAGTTATCAAAACACTCGATGGTCATTGGGGGCTTATCCATATGCAGCACTTCCTGTATGCTTTTTAACAATTGAATGCTTCGTTGGTCTGGGTTTAGTTTTTCTGCCTGCTTCATTTTATCCAGTTTGTACTGCCGTACATTTTGCATGGAGAGCTCAAGCAGCTTTTTACGGTCGCCACGTTGAGGTGTTATGACAGATACTCCTTTAATAGGATAGTCGATTTCAAAAGGAACTATTACTTCTTTCGAATTACTTTTGAATCGTTCCCTTAATTCAACGATGGCCAACGCAAGTATTTCCGCTTTGTCTTCATCAATCCTTTTCTTGTATTCGATCGTGTAACCCTGTATAATGGACCCTTTGGATATCCGGAGGATATTTACGAATGCGGAGTTTTCATCTTCATCATAGGCAAACACGTCGGTATTTTCAACCACTGAATTTGCAATGATTGATTTCGATTTATAGTTTTCTATCAGGTCGTATTTCAGTTTTATCTGATGGGCTTCCTCGTATTTATATTCCGCAGCCAGCCGGTGCATCTGGTCGAGCAATACCTTGCTGATCTCATTGGCATCGCCCTGGATAATCTGCCGGATCTGTTCGATTCGTTTGAGGTAATCCGGTTCCGATTCTTTTCCTTCACAGGGTCCGTTGCACCGGTGTATGTGGTATTGCAGGCAGACCTTGAATTTACCGGCCTGAATATTTTCCTTGGTTAATGCAAGGTGGCAGGTGCGGATAGGGAAGAGGTCATGAATTATTTCGAGCAACGAGTTCAATGTATAATTCGAACTGTACGGTCCGAAATAGGTACCTCCGTTTTTATAGATATTCCGGGTCTTGAAAATACGTGGAAACGGTTCGTTGGTGATGCAAATGCTGGGGTATGTTTTGCCATCTTTGAGCAATACATTGTACCGGGGCTGGTATTGTTTGATCAGATTATTTTCAAGAAGGAGGGCATCTTCTTCGGTATCGACCACGATATATTTGAGCGAAACAATGTTTTTCACCAGCACATTTGTCTTGCCCGAATCATGAATTTTGTTGAAATAGGAGGTGACCCTTTTCTTTAAATTCTTGGCTTTCCCGACATATATGATCTCTTCGCTAGCATTAAAATACTGGTAAACTCCCGGCTTATCCGGCAGTGCTTTTACCTGTTCTTTCAATGTGGATTGTGTTTTCATGGTCTGTGTTGCGTTGTTCCACGTGGAACAAGTTAGTATGTAGAAGGTAGTTTTTAGTAGGTAGTAAGTAGTTGGTAGTGGGTAGTTTTTAGTAAGCAGTAGGTGGTTTTAGTAGGTAGTTTGCTGTATATGAGTTGCATTTTGAATATATAATGGTAATGTTATTTTTTGGATATTTTGTTTTGTCTCTGTTGTATTTCTGGTTTCAGATGGTTGAATTCTCCGGATTATACTTTTTATCCCTGCTTTTTTTAAACTTGAAATCTCCGTTTTTATCGATTATTGTTTCACGTGGAACAAATGAAAAGCTATTTTGTTTGCCTGCTGATACAGTATTTATATCCTTTTTCAACGTTGCTTTAACAGTTTCCACCGATGTTTATTCCGGATATTCCCGTTAGGGAATTTATTTTTTTGTCTGAAACCCGTGTTTTTTTTAATTGAATTTTTACCATGAAAACCATCTGCACTATGAAAAATCGAATTAAATCTCCCACTACTGACCACCCACTACCGGCTACATACTACCGACTACTTACTAAAAACTACCTGCTAATTATCTTCCCAGCATAACCAGCAATATGTTCACATCACTCGGTGAAATGCCCGGAATACGGCTTGCCTGACCAATCGTTTCAGGTTCTATCCGGGTTAGTTTTTGACGTGCCTCGGTGGATAAGGAGAGGATAGAGTTGTAGTCTATCCGTCCTGAAATGTTGATATGTTCCAGCCTTAACAGCTTTTCAGCGATCAATCTTTCGCGTTCAATGTAGCCTTCGTACTTCAACAGTACTTCTGTTGCCTCCACGATTTCTTCTTCTATGCTTCCGATTTCATCGATTTTTTCCTGCAATACAGGTATTGCTGTTGCCAGATCGTTTATTCCAAGCTGTGGACGTAGTACCAGATCGCTCAGTTTGCAACCGTGTTTTAGTTCCGAAGAATCCCTTGTAACGAGGAAATCATTTATTTCATTCGGTTTGATCGATGTATTTTTAAGAAAGGCAGTCAATACAGCCTGCTTTTCTTTCTTTGCCTGAAGCTGGTCGATCCGGTTTTTTGTGGCCAATCCAATGGCATATCCGCGTTCGGTGAGGCGCATATCCGCATCATCCTGGCGCAGCAACAACCTGTATTCGGCTCGGGAGGTAAACATACGGTACGGTTCATCCACACCTTTGGTAACTAAATCATCGATCAAAACGCCAATATATGCTTCATTGCGCCCCAGCGTGAATTCATTTCCTCCATGGCAATTGATATGTGCATTGATCCCTGCCATCAATCCCTGGCCTCCTGCTTCCTCATATCCGGTAGTTCCATTAACCTGTCCGGCAAAGAAAAGATTCCTGATTCTCTTCGTTTCCAGCGTATGTTTCAGTTGGGTTGGATCGAAGAAATCGTATTCAATGGCATACCCCGGACGGAACAGTTGTGCATTTTCCAGTCCTGTGATGGTTTGTATGGCATCAATCTGAACACGGAGTGGGAGGGAAGAGGAAAAACCATTCAAATAGTATTCCTGAGAATCCACTCCTTCAGGTTCCAGGAACAACTGGTGCGAATTCTTATCGGCAAAAGTGATAATCTTTGTCTCTATGCTCGGGCAATAACGCGGTCCGATGCTTTTGATTTGTCCGTTGTAAAGGGGAGAATCATCCAATCCTTCGCGTAATTTATCGTGTGTCGTCTGGTTCGTGTTGGTGATCCAGCAACTCATCTGTTTCAGTTCCCGTTGTGATTCTTCCAGGAAGGAGAACTTATGGAAGTCAACATCTCCCTTTTGTTCGGTCATTCTGGTAAAATCAATACTCCTTCCGTCAATGCGGCAAGGGGTACCGGTCTTCATTCTATCCGTGGTGAAACCAAGGTTTTTTAATTGTCCGGTGATTCCAAATGAAGCAGGCTCTGATATTCGTCCTCCCACCAGCTGTGTTTTCCCAAAATGCATGAGTCCTCCCAGGAAAGTTCCTGCGGTGAGTACGACGCATTTTGCATGGAAGTGGATACCCAGTGCTGACTTAAGCCCTGTGACTTCCCCGTTCTCTATGACCAGTTCGGTTACCGTATCCTGCCAGATAAACAGATTTTTTGTGTTTGTAACTGTTTTGACCCATTCGTGTATGAATTGCTGGCGGTCACTCTGGGAGCGTGGACTCCACATGGCCGGACCTTTTGACCTGTTCAGCATGCGGAATTGAATGGCACTGCGGTCAGTCACGATTCCCATATGCCCACCCAAAGCATCGATTTCACGCACAATCTGTCCTTTGGCAATTCCACCTACAGCCGGGTTACAACTCATTTGCCCTATTTTATTCATGTCCATGGTGATGAGCAGGGTCTTTGATCCCATGTTTGCGGCAGCAGTGGCAGCTTCACATCCTGCGTGTCCGGCACCGATTACAATTATGTCGTATTTAAAATCCATTGTTTCTATTTACTATTATTTCATATCCTATTTACCATTCATTGGCGGGTTTTGATTCATCTGTGCATCACGATCACATCACCTTCCCGATAACTATCGGGACAACCAATTCATCTGCAAAGTTATAAAATTGTCAGGACTTATGGGGCAGGTTGTAAAAGTTTAGGCTTTCGATGCAATCGTTTGGTAAATCCAACCCCTTTCTATTATAAAGAAATACCCCGTTGAAACAGAAATACAAACCTTTCGGGTCTTTGTCACCAAACGGTTTGTACTCAAATATTTAAACAGGTGTATATCAGCATCATAACATTTATTATTAACATACTTTCTTCTTTCTTCTACCTACTACCCAGTATCATCTACCGACTACCGACTCTTAAGAAACTAACTGCCCCAAGCCCCTAAAGGAGATGTTAAGAGTGGTAGGCGAGAGTCACTTCATCTGAGGAAATTGGTTTAGGAGACGGTTGTAATTTACATCCCCTTTAGGGGCTTGGGGCAGAATAATTGTATTTGCAGTCGTTTCATTTAATTTTTAGACTTGTATTCCCAGTCTGGAATGCTACCGACTATCTTTCTACCTACTACCCACTATCTTTCTACCCACTATCTTTCTACCTACTACCTTCTACCGACTATTTTTAGGAGGTTTCTTCAACCACAAGATAGAATATTTACGCAAATCCTTTTAGGCTGTTGCATAATAGGTTGACTTTTTAAATTAACATTAATTACATCGAAAAAATTAATATATTTAATTAATTGTTATACTTTTGGATGTTTTCCTGGTGCGTTAGGCAATATTATTTTGTTTTAGATTGTAAGTGTGTTATATTCCAGCATGATATCCTCTATTAACTCCGGCTGTCTCATTAGCCCCGATTTCCGGGTGCGGGATGGTCAAATCAACTGCCTCCACGTTACTGCTGTATCCTGTTTCAACATCAAATATGATTTCTATGCGTAAATTCAACTCCTTTTTTCTTGTGATCTTTTTTCTTGTCCTGAGTATATCTTGCTACGGGGCATCGTATGTGAGCATTTCTTCCGGAGTATTGACCGATCCTGCTATCTGGTCGTTGCCTTGGGCTGGTGCACCTGTACCACCTGCTTCCGGTCAGTCTGTTGTAATCAGTGCAGGGCATACCGTAACCGGTACAACTGCAAATGCATGGGTGCTTGACGTATATGGCACGCTGATCCTGGATGGTGATTATTCGAATACCAGCGGGGGCCTTACCATTGAGGACGGTGGTACTATGATTGTCAAGGGGAATATGATCTCCGGTTCCAGCTTTGTGATCAAGGGTACCGGAAAACTCATGGTGCTGGGTAATTTAAACGAGACAGGAGGTTCAATAACGATCTCCAATACCGGTATCCTGGTAGTCGGTCAGTCGTTTACCGAAGGCTGGCAATCCACAAATATGTACAACAACGCCGAGATCCTGATCATCCAGAATTATTATGTCAACGGCAACCTGCATGAAAATAGCCCGGGTAACCTGATCGCAGTCCTGGGAACTGTCAGTGGGGGTGGATGCTCCGGATGTGTGAATTCCATTGCTCCCGATGATCCTGCCTGGTTATTCTGGATAAACGGCCTGCCTAACTTATGGACCGGTAAGATCGATACCAACTGGGGAAATACAGCCAACTGGTCCAATAACCTTGTTCCTGCTACAGGATCGAATGTGGTTTTTGATGTTTCGGCTACGAACGACCTGATCCTGGATCATGACCGTCGGGTAGGTAACCTGACCGATAAGTCGTCCAAACGGCTGGTCATTCCTGCTGCCAAATGCCTTACCGTAAACGGGTCGGTCACTACAAACAACGACCCGGCCCAGATCTATATCAAAGCAGGGACTACCGGTGCGAATGGTTCATTAATCTTCCACAACCCGGCAACTTCTCCCGTTCAGGCTTCCGTAGAAATGTACTCGGTAGCGTCAAATGTAAATGCCCATTACCGCTGGCAATTTGTTGGAATCCCGCTTCATTCCATGACGCCATCACCTACACTCGACGGCAGTTATATCCGCCAGATGCATGAAAATGACACTCCGGTTCACTGGGAACAACTGAGTAATTCATCCCCGTTAACCTCGTTTACAGGCTACGAAATTACGCGCACCACCCCCAATACCTATGTCTTTCAGGGGCAACTGGAGAACCAGGATTATTATTGCCGGCAATCCTATACTGCAGGTGCATCATATCCCGGTCAGAACCTGATTGGAAATCCGTATACATCTGCCATCCAGATCTCTAAGATTGGTTTTGGCACCAAGATGCTGAAGACGGTTTATTTTTACAATACAGGGTCAAAAGATGACTGGATTGCAGCTGGTTCAGGTGGTGCTGCCGATTCTATCGATTCAAACGGCATACCCGGTCAATATACCGTGGTACCACAGGGATGGGCCGGTAAAGCAGGCCTTCAACATCAGATTCCGTCCATGCAGGCCTTCCTGGTTATGGCCCTTGCCGACGATCCAAATGCTACTGTCTGGATCCCGTACGCCAATGCCGGAACGATCGTTCCCGATAGTGTTCCGTTACGTGTGAAGGGTATGCAACAGGCAGGTGCTTCGACCGGTGATGTGTGGACTAAGATTGATGTGAAAGGCTCCAGGTACAGTGACCGGATGTGGATCTTTACCGACCCGAATTGTACCCATAGTTTCGATAATGGCTGGGATGGTGAAAAATTCTATGGTGGTCTCGAGTCACCGCAAATCTATGCTTCGGAGGAAGATGGTGATTATCAGGTGAATTCGGTAGATGACATGAATAACTCCATTATTGCCTTTGAGCTCGGTGAGGACACCACCTACACCTTTACCTTTACCCAAAAGGGTGTGGTGCAACGTTACCGGAATGTCTACCTGCAGGATCTGTTGAAACAGAAAACAATTGACATAACCAACAGTGGCTCAACCTATACCTTCAATGCTTATCCCACTGATACCCTGATCAAACGTTTTAAGATCGTGACCAATGTAGATGTTCCAACCGGTACCCCCGTTACGAATGCCGGTGGAAGCGGGTTAAATGTCTTCAGTTCGCGCAGTACGGTTTTTGTGGATAATAAGTCCGGTGATGCGGGTACTGTTCAGTTGTTCGACATAGCCGGAAAGATGATCCGCCAATACTCCTTTGCAGCAGGTACGGTAACTACCATTCCCACTGCATTGTCCCCGGGATCTTATATCGTTAAGGCAGTGACACGAACCGAAAAATCTACCAGACAACTGATTTTGCATTAACGGCTTATTCGACAGGAAAAGAATATAGCCTTGATTTTTGCTGTATTTAATCCTGATATTTAAGTAAATGGTGGGGGAAAAAAAATGTCTTAGAGTTATAATTTTAAAATAAGGAAGGATACATCGAAGAACATTAAAGCATTTACCATTTGTTCATGTACGATTTACTATTTAAGGGAACCGCTCATGGCTTAGGCTATGGGCGTTTTTTGTTTTTTAATAGTCTTAAATGAGATATTAATTATAAATGCTTTGATTTCTTAAATTGGAATTAGGATATGAAAATACAGAATATTGTTTAATTTTATGAATATCCGCAATATGTTCGTTTATAAAGTCATCATTTTAAATACAAAGGGTTTAAATGTGATATCAAAAGCCCTTATTTTTGTTTTCTTACCCTTCGTAGAAAACCTGATACCCATATAACCCACCCTTATTCCCTAATTTTATTGCATTTATTGACTGTTGATAATACGTTGTGAATTTCTTTTAATCTTCAGTAAATAAGGGAATAAGGGTTAGAGTTGTGGTAGTTTAGTTTTCTACGAAGGGTAAAAATAAAGAAAAATAAGGTTTTAAATTCTTCAATTGCAAGTTCACAGATTCAATTCTTCGGAATCATTTCTCTTATGCTTTAGGAGTTTTTCCAGATAATCAAATTAATTTATTTAATGATAAAAAGCATTTTATGAAATGGTAAATGAATAAATAATAATAAAAAACAGGATATGGCATAATAGATAATTCATTTTTTAATCGAACAACCAATCGTTGTTATTTCACCAGAAACTTATTTGATGAATATGCGTTATATCAATTGAAATGGTTAAAAACAGCACTATCAGTATGTTTTTAAAGGAAGCAGGCTTACAGATTCATGCGTCATTTTCAAATTAAAAGGTAATCTCCCGATGAAAATCATTTACGACTTTTTGAAACAGTACAACAAGGAATATGACTATTATCAAAAATTGTCAGAGATTGTAGCGGATAAAATCGAGGACCAGCTCATCAAACAGGGGATAAAAGCGGAAGTGACCCATCGGGCAAAGCGGCCTGATAAGTTGAAGGATAAACTGGTCAAACGGAATATTGAAAAAAAGTACACATCCGTTGAAGATATATACGCCGATATCATCGACCTGGCTGGTGTGCGGGTTTCCTTGTATTTCCCTTCCGAACGTGCATTAGTGGACCATATCATCACCCGCCTGTTTCAGGTGGAGGAAAAGAAAAGCTTTCCCGAAGAATCGTTCAGACCGGTTAATACAAAGCGTTTTTCGGGTTATTGGGCCACCCACTACAGGGTTAAGCAGAACAAATCAAAAAACAACACGAATACGCATCAGCCGACGGTTGAAATCCAGGTGGCCTCGGTGTTGATGCATGCGTGGTCGGAGGTGGAGCACGACCTGGTGTATAAACCCTTTACCGGGAATTTGTCGGATGCAGAACTGGCAATCCTGGATGAAATCAACGGGCTGGTCATTGCCGGGGAGATTGCCCTGGAGAGGTTGAAATTTCTGATCAACGAGCGCACCAGCCATCATTTCACCATTGGCAGCATTTACGAACTGCATAATTTTATCATAAAAAATATCGAGTTTAATGACCTGGAGCGAATACGCCTCGGCGATACCTATCTGCTGTACAATTTTTTAAGTAAGGTCGAAACCATTGATCTCAAGGACTTCAAAACCTTTATCAGGCGCATTAATTTTGACTCAGAGATGACCCTGACCGATCAGCTGATTCAAATGATGATTGTTGAACACTATGATACGGTAAAAGACAAGCTGACCATCTACTTCCGGAACCTGAATGTCCCCGAAAAAACGATCGCATGTTCCGTATCGTTTATCCGGTACTGGATCATCCTGGAGAAAGCCTATGTCGTGATTTTAAACGGATCGCTTTCCAAAAGCGAGGTATATACCTGCCCCGATTTCACAAACCTGGTGCCCTTGGACATGCTCACTCCCGACGAAGCCCTCCGGCTCAATGAGCTGAAAAAAGACAGGATCCTGTTGTTGCAGGGGATTAAGAACTTTGAAGAAAATGAATTACGATCCTCCCTGAAAACGGTAAAAATCCTTACCCGGAAAACCATTGAGCACGTGGACATCGACAATTTCAAAGCAGATCTTTTGAAAGAATTCGGGAACATCTGAAGAATTTACTATTTATTCATTTACGATTTGATAAAAAAGAATTTACTATTTCATCATTTACAATTTACTATTTGATGAAAAAGAATTTAGTATTTATTCATTTAAGTAAAAGAAAACAAATAATGTCGTATGATTTTAATTTGAAATAAGGGAATAAAGGTTAGATGTATTCTCTTAACATTTCTACTACGGAAAAAAATAATAATAATGTTTATTGATTTAAAACCCTTATTATTTGAATATTAAACCTTAGTAGAAAACCAAATAACCCGAATTAAAAAACCTTATTCCCTTATTTTGGATCATTAACAAGTCCTGTTTTTCAAGTAAGAATAATAGTACAATATATGGTTCTTATTACTTACAATTTACTAGTTGATAAAAGACAGTTTACTAAGTAAACAGGAATAAGTAATGATATATTTGTTAAATGTGTAATCTGACAGTTTTAGCATATATCATCTTCCTAACCCCCCAACCCCCAAAGGGGGCTTTAAGATGCAGCATTTGTATAATTGCTAATATTAGATCACTTCTGAAGATGTACTCTTACTCCCCCTTTTGGGGTTCTAGTCTTTATACATATCTTTTTTACGACAGAATTAAAGATAACCTATCGTGCGTTTATAAAAAAAGCGTCATTTAACATGGGGCTTCCGCCCCAAACCCCGACCTACTTTTTGTCTTGCCACAAAAAGTAGGCAAAAAAGTCAAGACTTCGCCCGCTTCACTCGAAAAACTTACGCTCGGCAGGCTCAAATCGTCCAAACTCGTCCGACGAAATACGTCGGAACTCAAACAGGACGATTTTTAACCGCCTACCTCACTTGTTTTTCGGCTCACCGGGCAAGGTCATTCGTTAGCAAGCTGCTTCATCTAAAGATGTGTATAAAGACTAGTTTGGGGGTTGGGAGGTCATACATCAAAATGCATCACTAAACACTTTGAATTGCTTATTTGATAAAAGACCATTTACCAATTCATCATTTACAATTTACTATTTAAAGAAAATCAGGTTTACAGGTTGGCGACACCATCACGGGTTGTCAGTTTATGTGATTTCCTGTTTGCCGTCTATCCAATCATCTTCAGGTACGAAAAGTCCGGATTTCCCATTTTCATTCCTGCCTAAAGTTCAACCCCCTAACCCCAACCATCATCCCGGGTTGTGCCAGCTTTCGTTCATCTCACCATTCTGGCGGATCCAATCTGGTGACGGATCATGCTTCCTTTGAAAATAAGGAAGGAGTAGGTTTTGTTTTCCTTCGTTTTTTCAATTTTTCAGATTTTCTGTCGGGCAAATCCTGTCTATTTCCTGTCATACTTGATAGGGGGTTGCGAGGGGGTTGCGAGGGGGTTCGGAGGGATGTACCTCACTGAACCCTCACTGAACCCTCACTGAACCCTCTCTGAACCCTCACTGAACCCCCTCTGAACCTATACCAAATAATGAAAAAGTTTGAAGGGAACGTTCCGTGTTCAATGTTCCGTGTTCCGCGTTGTGGAGATAGGAAGGTTTGAAGGGTTTGAAGGGTTTGAAAGTTGAGGGAGGGTTCCGTGTTCCGCGTTCAATGTTCCGTGTTTATAAGAACCAGAAGCTCCTCCCGATAAATATCGGGATAAATATCGGGGATGTAAGAGTGCATCTTTGAAGCTGTTTAGTAGTAATATTTCAAATACTGCTTCTTACTCCTCCGTCAGCTGACGGACTGGGGGGCTAGTAATTAGTGCCCAAAATGATAGGAAATAAAAAATGGAATGCGTAGCTTTGTGGGGACTAAGTCATCATGAAAACAGATGATGGTGAATGGAATAAAATCAAACTAAAAAAACCGGTCATGAAAAAAATTGACGTAGTGGCTGCTGTCATAGTTGATCGACAAAAGGTTTTGTGCGTGCAACGTGACGCTGGAAAATACGATTACCTTTCCTACAAGTACGAATTCCCGGGTGGCAAGGTAGAAAAAGGGGAAAGCCTTGAAGCGGCCCTGCACCGCGAAATACGCGAAGAACTGTTGCTGGATATCACCATCGACCGTCCCTACCTGACCGTGGAACACATCTACCCCGACTTTGCCATCACCCTCCATTGCTTCCTATGCTCCTGTGAAAATACCCACCTGACTCTGACCGAACACCTCGAAGCCAGATGGATGCCCCTTGACTTAATCGCTACCCTCGACTGGGCGGAAGCAGATATTGCTGTCGTGGATAAAATGGTCTATGAAGGATGATTGAACCACTCAA
>Ga0302286_10000932_pt1 | contig 22633 bp, 18 predicted proteins | sample III_Fen_E2_3_FD_198765 | JGI IMG/M metagenome (GOLD analysis project Ga0302286, IMG submission 198765) | Peat permafrost microbial communities from Stordalen Mire near Abisko, Sweden - III_Fen_E2_3 | ecosystem: Environmental > Terrestrial > Soil > Wetlands > Permafrost | place: Sweden: Abisko...
TGGTAGGTTAATACTGTAGAAAAAAGTTGAAATGATCCTTCTCCTTAACCGGAGAAAAATTGACTCCGGCTGCTAAAAACTCCGTTTGACCTGCCGATAGTCAATCCACCCAGAGTTAGAAATTTTTTCCCGAAAACCGTTTCCGGTAGTATTGCCGGAGACGGTTTGTTTTTTTTGAAGAGTTTTCTGATAAGAAACTATGCATATAATTGTCTAAATTAAAAAAAACAACATAATAATTGATATTGTAAAGTAATGTTATTATCTTTGGGCTTGTAAAAATATAGTACCCGACATAAAGTGGAAATATACGCAATTGAACAGCGCATATCCAAATAGAACAGCGCATATACAGATGTTATGCCACATTCTAGAAAAAAAAGTAAGTAGAAGATTGAATCAACAAATTGAAAAATTATGAAACTTTACAAAGTATTGATAAACGCATTATTCACACTGTCTATAATTTTGATAGTGTGGATAAATTTCTTTAAGAACTTCTACATATCAGCTCCATTGTGGCTTGATGTTGACACTATTAATAGGCTGATTGAAACTATCTCAATCGCTTATTTGACTTCTTACATATTTTATGTGATTATATATGTTTTCAAGTCTAATCAAGATAAAAGAATTATATTACCATTTGTTGCTGATTACATTTATGTTGCCATGAATAATTGTGTCTATTTTTGTTTTTCTCTTAGAAGTAATGCTGGTTTAGAATATATTCCGTTTGAAACAAGCATATATGACAGAGAATTAAAAATATATCCTAATAAAGACGAAATCAAAACTATTTGTTCTACGATAAATCCTAATGAAGAAAAAGAAATAAAAAATGAACTTCCTGGATTTATAACAATACCACATTTCTTTGGAATAATGATCAAGTACACCCACCAAATCGATTATTTTTTAAAGATCGTGCTTGAAAAAAGCATGTTTTTAGATACTGAACTATTAAGACTATTAACAGACATACAAACACATGGCTTTCATCAAGACATGATGTCTTATGAAAAAAACATGTTATTGACTGCTAAACATCGTCATGACAATTTAATTGTTTATGAACAATCATTGCTTAGCTATTTTGAGCTATTTGTCAAATTGGAGAAGTATAGCCAGACCAATTTGAAAAAATATGTTGAAAGGGAATCATTAAAAATAAGAAGTAGAAGTGTAATTGAAAGCAAAGAGAAGAAACAAAAGTAATAAACTATATTTTTCATTTTTTCATTATTATCATAAACTAATAACTAATTATTTATGACTGACCCCAACTCAATAACTTTACAATTGCATTACTTTTTGAATGACAAAGACTTGCATTCGATGAATGCGAGAGTGCATAATGAGTGTGCAAAACAATTTATCCAAGCAATTGCTCTTCTAAACAAGTATTTAGATGAACCAATTGAATTAGAAGTGTTTGCAAAAAATGAAGGTGGAGTTAAAGACTTATATAAGATAATAGTCAAGAACCCTTTGTTGTTAATTATTATAACAGCTTTAATTACAAGTGCAGTAAATCAGTTTTTTACTTCAAATTTCTCACCAGCTATTAATCATACAGAGGAAACAAAAAATAGGCTTGAGAATCTATTAAAAATAAAAGAAGCTATCAAATCTGGCACATTATCAAGTGAAGAGTTTGACTATATAGCGGAAAATGACAAAGACCTAAAAAAAATAAAAAGCAATTTTTTTAGATCTGCAAAGAAAGAAAAAAGAATAGACTCAATAGAAATTGATGCAATCAAACAGGAAAACCAGACAGTGTTTGAAAAGGTGACAATTAACTCCGATGACTTCGACAAATGCATTTTACCTGCTGAATTAAAATCTACTATTACTGAAGCTGATGCAAAAATACATATTGTTGCTCCTGTGTTAATACAAGGAAGAAAGGATTTCTGGAAAGGAATATATAATGGTGTACCTATTGAATTTAGAGTGAGTGACAAAGTGTTTTTAGAGAATGTTTACCAACACATAATAAAATTTAGCAATGGAACATTTATCAATTGCAGCATGAAAGTAACTAAAACGACTTCTACTATTGATGATTCTGAGAAAATAAGCATAAATGTATTTGACATTGTGAGTTATGGTGATGATGAAAACTTTAGAACTGTATACAAAAGAAAAAACAGAATTGAAACAACAAGCAACAATGAAAACTTGACACCTTCATTGTTTGCAGAAATCGAATAAAAAAGAACGAGGGCATAACACACGCCTCGTATGTTTGCAGAAGCCATAAAAAAAATATAACAAACTAACTTTTAAATATAAATAAAATGAAATGTCCACATTGCTTGGTTGAAATAAATCCAAATTTCACAGAAACATTTTTAAATGGAGACAAAGATACATTCTGGTCAATTTATTCCATGAATTGTCCTAATCCTAACTGTGGAAAAAAAATCATTGATTTAGCTTCAGGTTTACCTAGAAAGAATATGAACAGTCAACCAATAGGACTATCAAGTATTCACTACAGACAAACAGTAAGACCGTTTGCTACTAGCCGCCCACCAGTTCCACCTGAAGTAGATGATATTTTTGCAAAGGATTACAAAGAAGCTTGTTTGACATTTTCATTAAGCTCCAAAGCTAGTGCTGCCTTGAGTAGAAGATGTTTACAAAATATATTAAGAGAAAAAGCTAAAGTAAAAAGTGGCAATCTATCTAACGAAATTCAACAGTTGATTGACAGTAATTCTCTTCCTACACATTTGTCTGAAAGCATTGATGCAATTAGAAATATTGGAAACTTTGCGGCTCACCCATTAAAAAGTACAGCAACGGGGGAAATTGTTGATGTTGAACCTGGCGAATCAGAATGGTTATTAGATGTTCTTGAAGCCTTGTTTGATTTCTATTTTGTGCAACCAGCAATCTTGAAATCGAAAAGAGATGCATTAAATAAGAAACTTGCAGACATTGGTAAACCTCCAATGAAATAAAAATGGTATGCTGCTAACACCGCTCACCGCTCCCGCGCGATTGCATCGCGTGGGAATGCTAGGAATAGGCGATTAGTTTATGGTTTGCCACACGATAGAATCGTGCGGCAGCGAAGGTGCTGATATACATACTTAATAGATACTTAATAAAGAAAAACATGAGCAATAGAAAGAATTTAATGATTACCATGATGCACTGGGAATGTAGTGACGCACAAATCTTATTGAAATTAAATGGAATTGAGTCGGAAAAGAATACTGTATTAATGGCAGAAGCCGATTGCCCTTTTCATGTCTCAGGATGTGCTAAATTATCTGTCAGTGAAGAAAATTATGAACTCGGATTGAAAATATTAAAAGAACATGGATTTGACACAGACAATGAATTTATGAATGAAAGTCTTTATGTTGAATCCGTTTTCCCGAAACGATAACTAAAGAAAAAACTCCTACCGCTCCCGCGCGATTATATAGCGTGGAAATACAAAAAAGAAAGGTTTTGGAGATTAGTTGATGGTTTGCCACACGATGAAATCGTGCGGCAGCATGGTACTATGAGGATTTTAAATCCGATAGACAAATTGTTCTATTTTAAAGAACGGATTGCAAATCCTAAGAATACAAAAAGTTGGGATTAAAAGAAAATCCCAACAACCAGTCAGAATCATTCTGCAAACAATAAGATAGATATATCCAGAGGGACGGGGGAAGTATTATAAAATGAAAAATATTTTTACAAAACAATGGAATTATTCACTATACGAAGATAAAAAAGGAACAATAATTTTATCAGTATTATGTGGAACAGTAGGTTTGTTTGAAAGAGAAATAGTTTTGTCAGAAGATGAAATAAACTCTTTTAATGCAATTGGGGAACTTTTTTTAGATGAATTAGCTAATGATGTAAGAAATAATTACGACAAGTATAAGGGTAGATTCGTAGAATAATTTTCGTGTTGTCCTTATGGATAATAACCTTTACTTGCACAAAGGTGCGGGTTGGTCGGTGGGAACCAACGGTCAGCGTAGCTAATTGCAATCCCACTTCTTTGTACTATGAGGATTTTAAATCCGATAGACAAATTGTTCTATTTTAAAGAACGGATTGCAAATCCTAAGAATACAAAAAGTTGGGATTAAAAGAAAATCCCAACAACCAGTCAGAAATATTCTGCAAACAATAAGATAGATATATCCGGAGGGACGGGGGATTTAATAATAAATAAACAAATGGAATTAGAAACTAAACGAATAATTATTAGACCGATTACTCTTGCTGACAAAAATGAAATATTTGAATATCGTTCAGATACAGAAACAAACAAATACCAAGGTTGGATTCCCGAAACAATTGATGATGTTGAAATCTTTATTGGAAAGATTTCAACAAAATTTAATGAACCTGATACTTGGTTTCAACTAGTCATCATAGAGAAAAAAACGCAAAAAATAATTGGCGACTTAGGAATTCACTTTTTCGACAGCGATAATAAACAAGTTGAAATAGGATGTACGTTGAATAAAGATTTTCAGAATAAAGGATATGCAACAGAATCTATTAAAATAGTAATTGACTATTTGTTTAAAAGATTGAATAAGCATCGGATTATTACTTCGATTGACCCAAATAATAAAAATTCTATTCGATTGGTTGAAAGAATTGGATTTCGGAAAGAAGCTCATTTTGTTGAGAGTTTATTAATAAATGGAAAGTGGGTTGATGACTTAATTTACGCATTAATTGAAAAAGATTGGGATAAGCTATAATTACGATGATTTATGGATTTTAGGGGATGACTAAAAATAAAATTTTCAAAAACAGAAAACTACGACTCAGTTGAGCGTAGGTTGCCTTGGGTTGTTCGGCATAGCGTCTTTCGCTATGTCGCTGCTAAAAGCAAGGCTCTTGCCTTGCATATCAAAAAGGGAATATGGAAAGCTGGAGCTTTCCTTCTAACTTTGACATAGCAGGATGTTATACCAAACATTGAAAGCAGCAATGATTTACGCTACAGTGAATAGGTATTTGTCTTAATAAAAATCTTAGTATCAGTTTTACTTACAAACTCTTTTTAAAAATCTCAAGCTGCGCTATATTAATACTAAAAAGAGCTGATAATGATTTATCAGCTCTTTTGCTTTTGTATGGAAAATTTATTGGACAATAATATGAAAGTCAGACCTTCATTCTATCTGTTTATAAAAAATGCAGCATGAACAGAGGGCGGACAGGGGCTGTCAATTCCTTTTACTGCTTTCCAAATTATCTCATTCAAAATACCGTCGGGGGCTTCGTCTTCTTTTCTGAAGTCGAGTTTCTGACTGATGTATGCATATTTGCTGGTATCGGTATTTACTTCGTTCAGATCAACCTGATGAGGTTTAACGCGATAAGGTTGATGCTGCGGGGTATTGTCGAAACAGCGCCACATGGGTTCGGCCGAAGCATCGTACTGACTCATGGGCGGAATACCCAGAATAAGTTCCATGGTGCGAAGCATACCGGCTGTAGAATACATGGTGTGATCCACAAAACCTGTTTTTACGAATCCTCCTGCCACAAAGGCCGGTGAACGATGAGCATCCACATGGTCGGGACCGTTTTGAGCATCATCTTCCACAACGAAGACCACACTTTCGTTCCAGATGGGCGAATGGCTGAGGTAATCGACAAACATCCCCACGGCTAAATCATTATCAGCACAGTGTGCTTTGGGAGTTGGTCTACCTTTGTTCAAACCTTCGGTATGGTCGTTGATAAAGCGGAGAGTATTGAGCCGTGGCAAAGACTGACGAACCAGCAAGGAGTCGAAGTCTTTGCGCCATTGTGTGAATCGGATAGTGTCGCGAACCTTCTGATCCCAGCTCGTATAAAAGGGACAAAAGTGATCTTTCAGCACAGGAATATTCGGTTTATAATCGTCTGCAAATTCTCCATAGGTGCGGTAGCTCACTCCATTCCGTTTGCAAAAGTCCCAGATAAATCCATCTTTGTTGTTGGCAATTTTTCGGTTTCCTTCTGCATCGTAATCGCCTCCGCGTCCGCCATAGCTTGTCGGCCAGGTTTTTTCCAGGTAATCGGTGGCATATCCTCCTAAGCTCCAGTTGTGCCCATCGGCACTCACTTCGCCGTTCACATAGAAGTTGTCGAGAAGAACGAACTCACGCGCAATGGCATGTTGATTGGGAGTAACTTTCTCGCCGAAGAGTACGAGATTTTTATCCCCATTCCCTTCGGGCATATCGCCTAAAACCTGATCGTAGGTTCTGTTTTCCTTGACGATATAAAATACGTATTTGATGGGCGAAGTAGCGCTTGGTTGGTGTGGAATCGGGTTGTTTTCCGGAATTTTGAAGTCTTTGCCTTGTGGGTCGGGGGTGTTTTTATATACACTTTTGGTATAAACAGCCAAAGCTTTATCGGTAGGGTTATTCAGTATCTGAAGACTTCCTTTGAAAAGCCCTCCGATATATTGCACAGGAGCTGATTTCTCGGTGGTTCCTCCTTGTTGGTACACCACTTCTTCGTCTCTTCCGTAGGGATTCGGTCCGTCAGGATTGGCCATTGACATATTTCCTTTTCCGTTGGAAATGAAAATGGTTTTTCCTACCGTACGCACACAGGTAGGATACCAGGCTGTTGGAATAAATCCCTTACTAACACTTTCTCCGGGTTCACTTACATCGAATACCGCCAGACAATTGTTGTCGGCATTGGCAATGAAGAGCTTTTTCTGGTCTTCACTCAGTGCTACACTGTTGGTGGTAGAACCGGCCAACGAATGAGGAAACAAAGCTGCATTGAGCGTTTCGATTACTTGTCTTTTTCGGAGGTCTATAACCGATACAGAGTTATCGTTTGCATTGGCGACGAACAAATATTTTCCATTTTTTGTCAGACACATATCGTTAGGATTGCTACCAACGGCAATGTCGGACGAAAACTTAGCTTGCTGCGTATCCCAAATCATGATTTTGCCGCTTCCCCAACAGCTGATGTAAAGTTCGTTTTTACTGTGAGACAGGATGCAGTTATACCCTTCTCCTCCCAGGGGAGTGCGAGACAGAATATGTTTGCCTTTCAGGTCGTACACATACAAGGCATTATCTTCTTTGGTGACTGCGTATAATTTATTGCTTGCATCATCCACCGCAATACCGGCAACGGATATTCGTACCGGCCACGGTTTGCCTAATGCCAGTGTGTCCACAGCCTTTAGTTTTTGGTTGGCCAGACTGTATTTGACTATACAGTTGTCGTTTCCTCCCGATGCATACAGAAATTGATCGTTTGCCGAAAAGGCCAGTCCTAACCATGATTTACCGATTATCACGGAGTCGAGTAGGGTTTGTTTCACCGCATCAACGAGTATAATGCTTTGCGTGCTTTGTCCGTTGTTCGTAACTGCCAGCAGTTTTTGCGAATGCGATACAGCAATATTCAGTGGAAGATCACCAAGCGTGAGCATTTTTCCTACCGGGCTCAGTCCCCAGCCATTTGGCAGTATTAGTCTGCTTTTAGAGATTTCATCCACCGATTGAGCTTGAACCGCATGCATTGCCAACAGGAGAATGAATAAACTCAGGTGTTTTAGTGTTGTCATAGGTTCTTATTTTATTGGATCATTTTACAAAATGCTTTCAAGCCTGGTCTTAAACTGAAAGAGATTTTCCAGCAAGCCGTCATTTTCATATATTTCCAGCTCACTTTTTGAATGAGTTCCGTTAGTTATTCCAAAGGAATAAAGGCAACCTGCATTTTTTCCTTCGGCCAGGTCGGACGGTGTGTCGCCAATCTTGATAATCTTTCTAACGTCTGTAACATTACAAAGTTCCATAGCGCGAAAAATCATAAAAGGAGCCGGTCGGCTTGCTATCACCTGATCGCTACTGACTGATGCATTGATCAATTCATTGCCGACGTTATTTTGACCCGAACCTACATTCCAATTTAATTTTTGTAGAATGATGTCGGTTACTTTCCGGTAAAATCCGGTTGTAAGTGCAATTTTTATATTCTGTTCTTTTAGAAATTCGAATACCTCTATAGTTCCTTCCGTCGGGATTATGGCGGTGTGCATATAGTGTGCTTCCAAAATTTCGCGGAAAGCATCATACGAATAATCAATCCGTTTGGCTAAATCCTTTGCTGATGCCTTAGGCAATTCTTTTTTCCACAGTTTTTCAAATACATTTCGCTTCGACCATCCCATCATGGCGTTTATTTCGTCGTGGGTGGTCGTTAATCCGGTTTCATTTACAGCTTTGATAAAGCAATCTTCCACTTCATGGTTATCTTTTATGGTGGTTCCGGCCATATCAAAAACGATCATTTCTACAAGTTGTGACATAAGTTGTTTTGTTTTTACGAATTAAATAATAGATAAATTACGAGTATACGTGCAGTTGTCGTCGAGTTGTTGATTTTCAGATGAGGCACACGTCCGTCGAAAAAAAGTGAATCACCCTGATTCATGGTAATCATCGCCTCACCCAGTTTGTAATCAATATCTCCTTCTACTAAATAGATAAACTCCATACCATCGGTAATGACCATATCGCGTCTTGCATTAGGTTTTAACTCCAGGTAGACAGCGTTGAATGTAATGTCCTTAAACGAGTGACTAAGTATGGAAAAATAATGAAAGCCAACCGAGTATTCTTTTTCGATAGGTTGATACTCTTCTCTTTTTACAAGGAGGTAAAAAGGCGAATTTGAATCAAAATTCATTTGCTCGAAGAATGTCGTAGGATTTTCATCCAGTGCACTTATAATATTAAAAAACACGGGTAAAGAAGGAATAGTTCGACCATTCTCAATGCGTGACAATAGCCCCTTACTAACTCCGGATTTGATAGCAACCTCTACTAATTTTAAATCCTTACTAAGCCTCATTTCTTTTATCCGTTTGCCGACAAAACTTATTTCATTTCCATTCATATAGTTTACTAATAGTGAATTTATGCTGTTCTTATTTCTACTCGCTGCAAAAATATGAAAAATATATTAGCTGAGATATATAGTTATAAGTTATTCATAACTATGCAACATACTTGTAATATATAAGCTGTTACTTTGTGCAATAAAAAATTAATAGAGTTTAATATAAGTAAACATGAGCAATGACAGAACATTGAAAGTTGAAGGAGATATAAATCAGACAGAAGCCAGAAAAGACTGGATAGCCGGATTGCAGGCGGAGACAATCGAACAGCTGGACAGGGACGCATCGTGGTTTGTTCATCAGGCCATGTCATCGCCTTGCATGGAGGTGCTGGAAGCGTGCGAAGGTCCATACATCATTACCGCAACTGGAAGAAAATTGTTGGATTTCCACGGCAATAATGTACATCAGGTTGGATACAGGCATCCGAAAGTCATTCAGGCAATGGTGACAACGCTGAATAAGCTACCTTTTTCTCCCCGGAGATATACAAACAATGAGTCCATTCAGTTGGCTGAGAAACTTTGCACGATGGTTCCCGGATTAAACAGGGTGCTTTTTGCTCCGGGCGGTTCTGAAGCTAACTCGATAGCACTAAAACTATCGCGAATTGTAACCGGAAAGCATAAAGTTGTGTCGATGTGGGGTTCTTTTCATGGAGGAGGGCTTGATGTGATTTCAGTAGGCGGCGAAGCTTCTTTTCGGAAGAGCACGGGTCCATTGATGTCGGGCGTGGAGCATGTTCCACAACCTGTAAGCTATCGCTCGCTTTGGGAAAACGATCCCGATCAGGATGTGTACGTGGCGTATATTCGGCATGTATTTGAAAACGAAGGTGATGTAGGTGCTTTAATCGCTGAAACAATTCGTAACACGGATGTACAAATACCGGTAACAGGGTTTTGGAAGAAAGTCCGTGCTTTGTGCGACGAATTTAATGTAACGCTTATTCTCGATGAAATTCCGATTGCACTCGGTCGAACCGGGAAGTTCTTTGCTTTTGAGCATTACGGTATTGTGCCTGACATGGTGACTATTGGAAAAGGATTGGGTGGGGGAGTGTTTCCCATGGCTGCGGTTCTCACCAACGAAAAGTACAATGATGTTGCCGAACATTCTGTAGGACATTTCACCCACGAAAAATCTCCGGTAGGAAGTGCTGCTGCGCTGGCAGTTTTGGAAGTAATTGAACAGAATGATTTGCTGAAACGCACACAAGATTTAGGACAAATTATGCAGACCCGATTGCTTGAAATGCAAGAGCGATTCGAGATGATAGGCGATGTGCGTGGAATCGGACTTTTGTGGGGTGTTGATTTAGTAACCAATCGCGAAACTAAAGAAAGAGCTGTAACAGAAGCCGAGCAAGTGATGTACCGTTGCCTCGAAAAGGGTTTGAGCTTTAAGGTGTCGCAAGGTAATGTGATCACGCTGTCGCCGGCACTTATCATTTCGGAAACCGAATTGCATCGGGCGCTGGATATTTTGAATGATGCTTTTCAAGATTTTATCCATTAATATGTTCACTGTATGTATTCTCTTCAAATAAAGATTCGTGAATGGATGGAGCGTCAGCCCGATTGGGTGTTTGCGCTGGTTGTATCACTTGCTGCCTTTCTTACCTATTCCTGTATGTACGCGTTCCGAAAACCTTTTACTGTAGGGGTTTTCGAAGGTATGAGTTTCTGGGGTGTCGATTATAAAATATGGCTTATTACTTCGCAAGTAATAGGTTATACCTTGAGCAAGTTTCTGGGAATTAAATACATTGCGGAATTAAAGGCTAATTCACGGGCTGCGTATATTCTGATTCTTGTCGGGATAGCCGAAGTGGCTTTGCTACTTTTCTGGCTTGTTCCGAAGCCCTACAATGTCATTTTTATGTTTTTCAACGGACTCCCGCTGGGAATGATTTGGGGAGTTGTGTTTAGCTATCTTGAAGGTCGGCGACTGACAGAATTGTTGGGAGCTGGACTCAGTGCCAGTTTTATCATTGCTTCGGGGGTTGTCAAGTCGGTAGGTAAATGGGTGATTGTCGATTTGCACGTAAGCGAGTTTGCTATGCCTTTTCTCACGGGATTGCTTTTTGCCCTTCCGTTGGTTATATCAGTATTCCTGCTCGATTGCATTCCTCCTCCTACAGCTGAAGATGAAAAACTTCGCACCAAACGACTTCCGATGAACCGGATGGAAAGAAAAGCTTTTCTCCATAAATTTTACTGGGGAATTATCTTGCTGGTAACAAGCTATACCTTTCTCACTATTTTCAGGGAGTTGCGTGATAATTTCTCTGTGGAGATTTGGAAGTCATTAGGCTACGAAAATGATCCGGCAATTTTTACTCTTGCCGAGCTACCGGTTGCGTTGTTCACGTTGCTTTCATTGGCATTGATCACCTTTGTCCGTTCAAATTACAAAGCTTTTAATCTGATTCTGTTCATCATATTCGCTGGGTTTCTGTTGATTATTGCCGCTACTTTGTTATTTAGCTCACATTTAATTGGTGGAACCCCGTGGATGATTATTGTAGGAATAGGCCTTTACTTAGGCTATGTCCCATTCAACGCATTCTTGTATGAAAGGCTGATTTCGTCATTTAAGTACGTGAGTAATATAGGATTTGTCATTTACGTATCCGATGCCTTCGGGTATTTGGGTAGCCTGGGAGTTACGTTCTATAAAAATTTCTTCAGCTCTCAGATTCTATGGATCGATTTTTTTAGTCAGGCAGGTCTCTGGCTTTCTGGGTTGGGGCTCGTGCTTACCACACTATCTTTTTTCTATTTCAAAAATAAATATTATCAATTTAAATTAGACAAAGAAAATGAATAATATGAATTTACCGGATAATCCATATCTGTTACTAACCCCTGGTCCTTTATCTACAAGTAAAACCGTGAAGGCAGCAATGTTACGTGATTGGTGTACGTGGGACGAAGATTATAACCTGAAAGTTGTTCAGGAGATACGAACACGACTAACTCAACTGGCTACATCTGCAACTGAGCAGTATTCTACTGTGTTGATGCAAGGTAGTGGAACATTTGCTGTGGAGTCGGTCATCGGATCTGCAATACCTGCTTCAGGAAAATTGTTGATTATAGCCAATGGGGCGTATGGTCTGCGTATGATTCAAATAGCAAAAGTTTTGAATATTCCTTACGAAGCCTATATCTTGCCCGAAACCAGTCAACCGGATCTAGCACATGTAAGAAGATTGCTTGAGGAAATGCCCGAAATCACTCACCTAGCCATTGTCCATTGTGAAACTACCACAGGTATCCTGAATCCGGTACGCGAGATTGTAGCTTTAGCCAAGGAATACCGCAAGATTACCATTGTTGATGCTATGAGTAGCTTCGGTGGCATTCCGATGGATATCAACGAATGGCAAATTGATTTTCTAATCAGTTCAGCTAATAAGTGTATACAGGGTGTTCCCGGCTTTGGGTTTATTATAGCCCGGAAAGACAAGCTGGAAGAATGCAAAAATCAGGCTCGTTCCTTATCACTAGACTTATACGATCAGTGGTCAACTATGGACGGCGGAGGAAAATGGCGATTTACATCTCCCACTCATGTAGTCCGGGCTTTTTTACAGGCTTTGGTTGAATTGGAAGAAGAAGGAGGAATCGAAAAACGCTTTGAACGCTACTCCCAAAACCAGAAAACACTTGTGGATGGAATGCAGCGAATCGGATTTGAGACACTTTTGCCGGACAATATGCAGTCGCCGATAATTACCTCTTTTTTGTCACCTCAAGAGAAAGAATATTCGTTTTTGAGTTTCTATAATATATTGAAGGAGAGCGGGTATGTTATATATCCCGGAAAAATATCAAATGGAGATACATTTCGCATTGGAAACATAGGTGTGGTTTACCCCTCCGATATGGAAAAACTGATTGAGACAATACAAAGAATGAAATTCTGGTAAGATGTCTTTCTTTTGTTTCGTATAGGTAAACAAATTGACAATAATGGACAATTGTTTAATTGGAATATAACATCGCATTAATTAGATAGTAATATGTTGCATGTATTTTTGTATCGGATAAAATGTTTAATATATACAAATGTTAGACAAAACTAGTAAACTTAAACAGGTATAATTAAAAAAGGTAAAATCAATGAGAAATTTAGGGAAACTCACTATTGTGTTGTTATGCACGATTTTTTCGGCTAATGCTCAGGAGGTATTGATTGCCGGTAGAACTCAAACTCAAGCCACTGAAGCTATTAATACTGTCTCTAGCGTAAAGCCTACTTTTGAATTCATGTCAACTTCGCAGGCTCAATCTACAGTGAATATAACAGATGAAATGGCTGGAAATCATTTTTTTGGCAATGAAATAGCAAAGAAAATGTATTTATTTATTGACCATTACAGTTATAAGGTGCCCGTTGCTCCAGGTAATAGCGCAACAAAAACAATTTTCCGCAAACCGGAAATCTATTTATCAGTAAAAAAGATAGAACGGTATCTAAAAAAATCAGTACAAAAAGGTGATTTAAACAGTAACGTAGCTCAAAAAGAATACGACAAAGTACTTGACATTGCGCTCAACATACTTGATGAGAACACTGCAAAATTTGAAGAACGGTTGAAATCTGTTGGCGAAGATGCTACAAAACTGTTGGACATTTATCTTTATGAGGTAAAACTCGAAAGTATCAATTAATTTCTAGCCCCCGAGGAATCCTAATCACAATTACATTTCAATTAATGTGTTGAATTACAGTCATGTAAGAAATTGCATGAATTGTAATACGGGACTACCTTTGTTTAATCAAAAAGAATATCATAACTAAAAATTAAAAATATGCAAAAAATTAGTGTTTTTCTATTAATCCAATTTTTGCTGTTATATGGAACTTTTGCCTATGCTCAAAAGATGCCCGTACAAGGAAAAATTGTAGATTCCCAAGGGGTAGAATTGCCCGGAGTAAGTATTATGATTAAGGGTAAAGGCATCGGTTCTGTAACAGATGTAAATGGACGTTTCAATATCAATGCAACAAAAGGAGACATCCTTACATTTTCGTATATTGGTTACGAATCCAGTCAGGTTGTAGTTAAAGATCAGAGTGAAATCAGACTTGTAATGAGAGAAACTTCACAGGCAATAAAAGAAGTTGTGGTAACAGCACTGGGTATTGAAAAGAAAGTATCAACCATTGGTTATGCCGTGCAAGAGGTTGAAGGAAAAGATTTAGTAAAGGCGCGTGACGCGAACCCGATCACAGGATTAACTGGAAAAGTAGCTGGTCTCTCGGTAGGAGCTTCATCTGAAATGCTGGGTACTCCAAATGTTTTGTTAAGAGGTGACAATCTGACGCTCTATGTGGTGGATGGTGTTCCTATCAGCTCAGATACATGGAATATTAGTCCTGATGACATCGATTCATATTCAGTGCTAAAAGGACCTGCTGCTGCAGCATTGTACGGTAGCCGAGCTAAAAACGGAGCTATTCTGATAACTACCAAAAAAGGTACTAAAGGCAAAAAAGGATTAAGCGTTGAAGTGAATTCTTCTAATATGTTCGACAAAGGATTTTTAGCATTCCCACGTTTGCAAACTGAATATGGTGCTGGCGAAAACGAGATCTATGCTTTTGGTGATGGTAAAGGAGGAGGTTTGAATGATGGTGACTATGATGTATGGGGACCAAAATTCAGAGGGCAATTGATACCGCAATGGGATGGTGAATATACCCCAAATCAAGCATGGACAACTACTTTTGGCGATGTGAAGTATACCGGACATATTAAACCAACGCCTTATTTATCAAGAGGTAAAAATAATTTGGGTAATTTTCTGCAAACAGGATTTCAAACAACGAATAATATCTCTGTGACTAAAAGTGGCGAAGATTATACAATCAGAACCTCGATGTCACATTCCTATCAGAAAAGTATTATTCCGAACATGAGTCTGAACATCACTAATTTCAATGTATTTGCGTCTTATAATATCAGTAAGAAGTTTTCGGTAGATGCCAATTTGAATTTTAATTATCAGTACACACCCAACTATCCTGATGTTAGTTACGGACCGAACAGTTTGATATACAATGTAGCTATCTGGACTGGTGCCGATTGGGATGTGAACGATCCGACCATCAAAGGTATTTGGCAACCCGGAAAAACAAACACACAATCAGTTTTTGCAGAGTACCAACGTTATCATAATCCTTGGCTCATGACTAATGAATGGTTAAGAGGGCATGATAAGAAAGATACTTATGGTTATGTTACAGGTCATTACACTATTGATGATCATTTAAATATGAGTTTGCGTACACAAATTTCAACTTACAATATGTTGCGCAATGAAAAAATGCCATTCTCAGCACATCCATACGGACGTGAAGGTGGGATGGGTGACTATCGCGAAGATCATCGAAATTTGTTAGATAACAATACCGACTTGCAGCTGAATTACAATTATATGTTAGGAGATTTTGTTCAATTGTCAGGTTTGGCAGGGGGTAATATTCGTATATTTAAATATAACTCCAATTTTACATCTACTGATTATTTGGTTGTTCCCAATGTTTATTCATTTGGTAACTCGTTGAATGCTGTTCAGTCTACCAGCTTTGTATCTCGCATGAATGTTTACAGTGCGTATGCTTCTATGGATCTTGATTTTAGTAAATATGCCACGCTTTCGGCAACAGCCCGTGTGGATAAATCGTCGGCTATTGTAAGTAGTAACGATACATATTTTTACCCAAGTGTGTCGGTGGCTACTTTGGTTTCGGATTACGTGAAATTACCAGATTTTATTTCGTCGTTAAAGTTAAGAGCTTCGTTTGCCGAAGTAAAAAGCGTACCGACCAGCGAAACTATTGGAACAGCTCCATTTAATACTATTACATCACTTGGTGGAAGTTCTTCTACAAATATTTACGGTTATTCGCTAGACTATGGAACTAACTATATGTCTCCTTACGGTGGTCCAAGTTACTCAATGGGGAATACCTATTCAATATCAAAGTTATACAATAACGAAACTTCAGCCAGTTATACAAACACGCTTTTTGATGCGAATATACAACCTGAAGTTCGTGTGAACTATGAAGAAGGGCTTGATATTAGCTTCCTGAAAAATCGTTTAGGGCTTAATGCAACAATATTTCAATACTTGGATGGTCCTAAAATTCTGCAGAATGTGATTTCGACCACTACCGGATATGACTATAACTATATCAATGCGCTAAAAACCCGCAAAACCGGTATTGAATTATCGTTTAAAGGAGTTCCTGTTAAAACAAAAGATTTCAGTTGGGATGTTTTAGCTAACTGGAGTACATTCAAAGAGGTTTATGCAGAACTGCCTTCAGGTCAGGATACTTACAATACTTTCTTCCAAAAAGGTGATCGTACCGATAAGCTTTACGGAACTGAATTCTACAAAACTAAAGATGGTCAGATTATCCATGATGCTTCAGGTAAGCCACTTGCAATGCAAGTAAACCAATATCTGGGTAACATGAACGGTGATTTTCAATGGAGTTTGTTCAACAGATTCAGCTATAAAAATGCGTATGTAAGCTTCCAGTTCGATGGCAATGTAGGTGGTGTGATGCTTGATTATCTGCATATGAAAACCATGCGTGGAGGAAGCAATATAGAAACAGTACAAGGTGCTTATGGTGTTGCCAGAAGTTTAGACGATCAACATGCGGGAGAAAAAACATGGGCGGGAGCTTATGTTGGTGAAGGTGTGGTTGTTTCAAATGGAGTAGATATTAAGTATGATAGTAAAACGGGTGCAATTACCAATTATGATGCACTTCAATTTGCAACAAACACAACGACTACGCAAGTACAGGACTATGTGAGCAAGTACTATGGTGTAAATGAATCAAACCTGATGAGCAAGACTTACATTAAGTTACGCGAATTGACTATTGGCTATAATTTCCCACAAGAATGGATTTCTCCGCTTAAAATAACAAAAGCATCTCTGTCTTTTGTAGCTAGAAACCTGCTTTACATCTATGGTGATAAGCGTTTTAAAGATGTAGATCTTGATCAATACAATGGGGCTTCAAGTTCCTCGGGTCTCCAAACACCTACTACCCGTAGATTTGGAGTGAATTTAAATGTTACATTCTAATTTTAAATGTATTATAAAATGAAAAAGAATAATATATTAATAGTTACCGTTTCGATTTTTGTGCTACTGTTTTCGTCTTGTAGTGATTTCAATGAACTCAAGAAGAACGAGAATTTAGCGGAGTCAGTTCCAGCTTCGATATTGCTCAACAATGTATTATACTCGTTGAATGACGAGCCGGAGGGAATGAATGAACGGTGGTGTCAGTACTATTTGATGAATTACGACTATTATGGTAACAACCGTTACGATTTTGGTGGTGGTGATAATTATTATACGACTCTCAAAAATGTGAAACAAATGGAGACTGAAGCAATCGGGAATCAGGCTTATATAGCACTTGCAGATTTTTTGAAAGCCTACTATTTCACAAAAATGAGTCTTGAGATGGGCGATATTCCTATGAGTGAAGCTTTGGGCGGTGTTAGTAATCTGACGCCAAAGTACGATACCCAAAAAGACGTGTTTGTTCAGGCCTTCCAATTGTTGGAAACTGCAAATTCATTACTGGCAACCGAAATTACAAAAGGAACATCAATTACCGGCGATATTTATTACGGTAACAATCTAAGTAAATGGCAAAAACTTGTAAATACATTCCGACTCCGCCTGCTTATTCAGCTGAGTAAAAAAACATCGGATACGGATTTGAATGTAAAACAACAATTTACTAAAATAATAGCCAATCCAACTTCTTATCCGATTATGACGAGTACGGGTGATGATTTAAAATTCACCTATTTGTATCCAAGCAATATGTACCCACGGAATCCCGGAAGCTACGGATACAATGCTACGCGCGAAAACTGTTCGGATACTTATGTTGGTTTACTCACTAAACTGCAAGATCCGCGTGTATTTATAACCTGTGAGCCGGCGCAAGCTTTACTCTCTACGTATTCTGCCACCGATTTTAATGTATTTAAGGGAGCTAATCCTGGAGAAGACCAGGGTATCATGTACACAAAAAATACGAATGGACAATACTCTATGATCAACAGATATCATTTTTATCGGACCTATACAGGTGAACCTACGTTGGAAATCAGTTATCAGGAGATGTGTTTCAATATTGCTGAAGCTATCAACAGAGGTTGGATTGCAACCGGACCATTGGGAACTGCCGAAGATCATTATAAAGCGGGCATTAAAACTTCATGGGCATTTTACAATATTCCTTCTTCGGGAGCAATGAGTGTATATTTTATGAAACAAGGATCGGGGATAAGCGATGCTTCGCCCTATAACACTTACTCTGTAAATGTGGACTGGGATACCTATTACAATCAATCAACGGTTAAATATACAGGTAACGACAATACCGGGTTGACTCAGATTTTGCAACAGAAGTATCTTGCATTAGCTTTCCACTCAGGACTGGAATCTTACTTCACTTACCGTCGTACTGGAGTTCCTGCTTTTGAAACAGGTACAGGTACAGGCAATAACCAGAAAATTCCTGTTCGTTTTCAGTATTTCGACAGCGAGAAAACAGCAAATACAGCAAATTATACAGCCGCTATATCGCAGTATAACAATAACGATGACATTAACGGTATAATGTGGATTTTGAAATAAACGCAGAACGAATTATTTATTAATAAAACAATATAATGAGAAAAATATTTTTACAGTTTTTCATTTTATTCATGAGTGTCACACTTATGGGTCAAACAAAAACAAAAACTCAAAACATCATTCTGGTTACAATTGACGGTTTTAGATGGCAAGAGCTTTTTAATGGTGCCGATTCATCATTCCTTCATAATAAACAGTTAGTAGAAAATACCAGCAAATACGAGAAAAGATACTGGAACGACAACCTAGCTGAACGACGTAAAATGTTGTTGCCATTTATTTGGGGAACGATAGCTGAGCAAGGTCAGATTTATGGTAATCGAACTAAAGGTTGTTTCGTGAATGTGAAAAATCCGTATTGGTTTTCGTATCCCGGATATAATGAAATCCTTACCGGTTTTGCTGACGTGCGTGTCAATTCCAATGAATTTGGCCCAAATCCCAATGTTGGAGTGTTTGAAATGATGAACAAATCGGCAGAGTTCAATGGGCGTATAGCTACATTCACTTCGTGGGATGCATTTAACGACATCTTGAATGAAAAAAGAAGCGGTCTTTTGGTGAACGCTGCATTTGAGAAAATGGAAGGATTAAAAAACGGAAGCAAATTGGAACTTTTGAATGAGATGCAAACTGCATTGCCCGACATATTTGACGGCGTAAGGTTGGATGGGGTAACGTTCAATTTGGGTTTTGAGTATTTGAAAGAGAAAAGTCCACGCATACTTTATCTTGCTTTCGACGAAACCGATGACTTTGCTCACGGTGGAAGATACAATGATTACCTGAATTCCGCTCATTACACTGACGACTTTCTGAGGAAATTATGGGATTGGGTGCAACATAATCCGGCGTACAAGGACAAAACGACTTTACTTGTTACTTGCGATCACGGAAGAGGCGAAGGTCCTACCGGATGGAAAGATCATGGAAGTAACACGGCTAATTCAAATCAAACATGGTTTATAGCTATGGGACCCGATACTCCTGCCAAGGGTGAGATTACTACAGGGCAATACTATAATAATCAATATGCCAAAACCATGGCAGCCTTGCTTGGGTTCGATTATAAAACCGAAAATCCTGTTGGCTTAGCCATAGATCTGGTTCTGGGAAAGAAAGTTGGAGAAAAATAATATCATGTAATCCATGCTTACTAAATAAAAGCAAATTGGCTGTATCACTTTGAGAGATACAGCCAATTTTTGCTTATTTGTTAGTTGCATGGTTTTGTAACACACGGATTTTGAGGCATTCTATCATTCTATCAATCTATTGACTTAGATTTCTTTCATTAAAAACCGTCCGCTTCTTCTGGTACGTTGTGTGAGTAAGAATGTTCTTCCAGCAGTGGTTTTTTCTACAATTTCATCGTTGATACCTCTGATAGTCAGCAATTCCAATCCGTCGTTATAGGTCACTTTGAAGTCATTTCCCAGCTCATCTAATGCTCCGGCCAGGTAGCGGGAATTATCTACACACACCGAGATGCTAATAGCGGAACTTTGAATCATAGCCACTTTGAGCCTGTGTTTGTTCATTACGGCAAAAGCTTTAGACAGACTTTCTTCAAGTACAAACGAGAAATTGCGCGGACGAATGGTGACCAACACCTGATTCTTTCGCAAAATGAGTATGGGTACTTCAATTGGTTTTTCGGTAGAAGCTTTGATTACTGATCCAGCCTCCGTGGGGCTGCCAAAAGGACGCACAAAGAGAGGAATATGCTTGTTTTCGAGTGGTTTAATTGTTTTGGGATGAATGATTTGCGCTCCGCTATAAGCCAGTTCTACTGCATCCAGGTAAGTAAGTTCAGGTATATATACCGTGTTTTCAAAAATGCGTGGGTCTGCATTCAGAATGCCGGGAACATCTTTCCATATTGTCACACTTTCGGCATTGAGCAGGTTGCCTACTACAGCTGCGGAGTAATCGGAGCCTTCGCGCCCTAATGTTGTAGGGTCTCCTTTAATATTAGCACCGATAAATCCTTGTCCAATGTAAATACGGTTTTTACTGAAATCAGCTGCTTTTGTTAGTCTTATCTGCGATTCGTCCATGCGCACATTGGCTTCGCGGTAGTTACTGTCTGTTACAATCAGTTGGCGTAAATCAAGCCAGGCATTATTAATGCCCGATTCGGCAAGAAAAACAGATACAATTTTAGTCGAGATAACTTCACCGTACGATACCAGGCGGTCATACCATCGATCATAGTCGTCGCCAACTCCGTTGGTAATATAATGTCTCAGTTCATCAAAGTGTGGTTTGACGGCGGCTTTACCGGTTTCCGGATGGGCGAATAGTTCGGTAATAATATCGTGGTGATAAGTTTCAACTTCAGTTAATTTATCCAGCGAAGCCTGATGATCGGCTTTCATAAAACAATCAAGCACTATTTCCATGGCATTGGTGGTTTTTCCCATGGCCGAAACCACTATGAAAAGCTGGTCATTTACTCCCGAAACAATATGAGCGATATTGCGGATTCCTTCTGCTGAGCGCACCGATGCGCCACCAAACTTATATACTTTCATCTTTTACTGAGAATTTATATTGATTTTATACGGGCGGCAAAAATACAAAAAAATACTAACATGTGAGATTGATGTGCGGATATTGTGATGCGTCGATTTGTTATAACTGGTCAATGATTTTAACGCAAATCAGTTTGTCGTATCGCTCACCCCAGGGACGATGATACACGTATATGGTGTATTCGTTGTTTGTTTGCCAGTAACTGCCTTCTACACGTTCGGCAGATCCTTTTCGCTGGCCTTTAGGTACAAACCAATACTGATAATTATAACCGCCTTGTTTTAATAAAATAGCTTGGTTATAGCTTTCAGAATCGTTGTCATATTTCATTCTTACAGCATCATTCAGTTGATTGTAATTAAACTCGCCTCCCAGATAGAGTTGCCCATTAAGGAAGGGTTGTTTTGTAGGTAAATTAAAATGTACCGTCATGTAATCGGCTTCGGTATTATCATCCTGCCCTTCCTGCATATTTATTACAAACTTTCCGTTTACATCTTTTTCTGACGAATAAAATCTTGAAGTTCGAATTTTATCCTTGACAAGGAAAGCGTCGTAATGCGGTTGAATGTATTTAATAAAATCAACTCCTTCACCGGCTGCGTAAACCGACGATATATCAAACCGGTGATACTCATTTCCTCCTTCAAAAATTAAAGCTCCGTTGTTGATGTAGCTCAATTTTGAACCGGATAAATAGGTGGGTTTTATGTCTGTGACTTGATTGTCAATTCGATTGTTTTGTCTGACAACAACTTTTATTTCCGATCCGGGATCACGTACAGAATACCCGTTTAGTAAAACATCAAAATCCAGTTGTTGCGACTTTCCTGAAAGTTCCGAGTCTGTATTTCCCCTTATCGTGGCTGTTACTACTATACGAGGTTCAACTACTGAAAAGCAGACCTGAGCAATGGGTTTGTCGGCCTGATTATCTTCGTATATGATCACAACATAATTACCGGATATTTTAAAATTTAAATCGTTGTTGGGTAACTGAAAAGTATAGTGAGTATACAAATACGTGGTGTTGATTGATGTGAGATAATCTGTAATATTGCCGGTAGTAAATCCATTCAGGTATTCATTGGTGTTGATGGTTGACGGAGTCCAGTCGGCATTGCAGTGTAACACTTTATAGCTGAATGAATGAGATTCGTGAGACATTTCGTCAAAGCTGATTTGTAATATATCCGAACTGTTTAGCTTCATAATAGGCAAGCCCATTTTTTCGCCAGTCAACCCAACTTGCAACGTTTTTATGTTCGGATAAAATATCTGGGTGCGATAAGCTGTTTGAGCTCCGGCAATAAGACTCAGGATAAGAAAACAAAATAGCATCGTTTTTTTCATACAGCTTATTGGTAAATGATTTTATAACTCTTTTCTGCTACAAAAATAAAGAAATTAAAGGAAACAACAGAATATGAATGAAATATATTGATAAATAAGAGCTTTGTTTCTAAAA
>Ga0302286_10000934_pt1 | contig 22615 bp, 19 predicted proteins | sample III_Fen_E2_3_FD_198765 | JGI IMG/M metagenome (GOLD analysis project Ga0302286, IMG submission 198765) | Peat permafrost microbial communities from Stordalen Mire near Abisko, Sweden - III_Fen_E2_3 | ecosystem: Environmental > Terrestrial > Soil > Wetlands > Permafrost | place: Sweden: Abisko...
ACTAAAGGTTACCTGTGGTATATTTCAAATAATGAGATTATAGAAGTCATATAAATTCAAATCTGTGAGAAAAATAGTAAATCCATATGCCAAATCGGGTAGCAAAGATTATCAGTGTTTTGGATGTTCTCCTAATAATGAAATTGGACTTCATCTTGAATTCTGGGATGATGGAGAATATGTGATTGCAAAATGGATCCCCCGCAAATCGCTCGAAGGGTTTCGTAATGTGCTGCATGGAGGAATTCAGGCCACTTTGCTCGACGAAATTGCAAGCTGGGTTGTACAGACACGTTGTAAAACAGTGGGCGTTACTTCTTCAATGGATATCAAATACCGTTGCCCGGTTCTTGTCAGCGAAGGTGAGATTACGCTGCGTGCCAAAGTGAAAGAATCAGGAACCAGAATTGCTACAATTGAAGCCGAATTGCTTGGAAATGATGGGAAACTGTGTGCCTCAGCAGTTGTTAAGTATTTTCTTTTTAGTGCAGAAAAGGCATCCGAGGAGTACTTTTATCCTGGCGCTGATGCTTTTTGAGTGGGATAAATGTATATTGGGGATTTTAAAATTATATTTGCCGCATTATTATTTATAAATGGATTCAATATTTAAACCAAAGCTATACGTTGTTTTAAAACAAGGGTATAATCGGCAACTTTTTAAGAAAGACCTTTTTGCTGGGTTTTTTGTGGGAATTATGGCTTTGCCGATTGTTATTGCATTTGCAATAGCCTCGGGACTAACCCCTGATAAAGGACTCATTACTGCAATAATTGCCGGGTTTATCGTCTTCGTTTTGGGAGGAAGCAGGTTTCAGATTGCCGGACCAACTGGAGTCTTTATCGTGATTGTTTATGGGATCGTTCAAAAGTATGGCATCAATGGACTAATGATCTCGACCATAATGGCCGGATTGATGCTCGTTGGATTTGGACTTTTAAGGTTAGGGGCGATCATAAAATATATTCCGCATCCATTGATTGTTGGATTTACGAGTGGTATTGCATTGATCATTTTTACGAATCAAATGAAAGATGCGTTGGGGCTCCAAATTGAAAAATTACCGGATGATTTTGTTGGAACATGGACAACTTACTTTTCGAATGTTGGACCAGTCAATTATTATGCGCTAATTATCACAATCGTAACAGTTTTAATTTCCATCTATGGGGGTAAGATGCTAAAAAAGGTCCCTGGACAATTTTTAGCCATGCTCCTTGTTACTTTGGCGGTGACCTTTCTGAAGTTGCCGGTTGCAACTATACAGTCAGTTTTTGGTGATATTTCCACTACCTTTAGTTTTCAGATACCTCATTTTGAATATAGTTCACTCAGAGCGTATGTCCAACCCGCCTTTACGATTGCGTTACTTGGAGCGATGCGGTCATTGCTTTCGGCTGTTGTTGCTGATGGAATGACGAGCAGCACACATCGTTCGAATACCGAATTAGTTGCTGAGGGAGTTGCGAATATTGTGACACCTTTCTTTGGCGGATTTCCTGTGACGGGTGCGTTGGCACGCACCGCTGCAAATATAAAGAACGGTGGGCGCACTCCTGTTGCCGGTGTTATCCATGCCATTACCTTATTACTGATAATGTTGGCGTTTGGTAAATGGATTACGCTCATTCCAATGGCTTGTATCGCTGGAATATTGATTGTTGTCGCCTATAACATGAGCGAATGGCGTTCGTTTGCAATGATACTTAAAGGATCGAAATATGATGTCCTTGTTTTATTGATTTCATTTTTTCTGACTGTTTTTGTTGATTTGACCACCGCTTTTGAGGTTGGTATGGTTCTCTCCGCAATGCTATTTATACAACGGATGTCGAAACTAAGCAATATCGAATTGGTTGATATCGATAATGATATCATTGAAAATTATTCATCGTTACCTAAAGGTGTAGATGTTTATGAAATTTCTGGTCCTTTCTTTTTTGCAGCAGCTCAGTCTTATAAAGCGACATTAAAAGGACTCGCTGCCGATTCGCAAGTGTTAATTCTGAGAATGAGGTATGTTCCGTTTATTGATTCAACCGGAATTCGTAATTTTAAGGAGGTAGTCCGTGATTTCAAAATTCGAAAAGTTGTAATTGTTCTTTCGGGAGTGCGCCCAAAGGTACACCAGACACTTATTGATTGTGGCTTGGCAGAAGAGATTGGGAATGATTTGATTTGTGACAATTTTGGTGATGCTGTAAAAAAAGCAACCGAAGAACTGGAGAAATTTAAATGGTTTAAGTAACGGCATGACATTTTTCTGGATACAATAAAGCCTTGATTTACAATGTGTGAATCAAGGCTTTATTGTGAAGTTATATTCCGGTTACTCAATTGAGACTTTGAATACGATTTTGCGGACTTTCGAATTACAATCTGTATCTACAACAGCTGTGTGTAAATCGGTTGGGAAATAGATGGCAAACATGCCTGGTTCAAGTTTAGAAAAGGATCCATCAGCCGCATATAAACCACAATCTTTTTTTTCTGTATATGGTTCGAGTACACTTTGAGTTTGAAAGGGAGCATAACCCATCAGTTCGGATCCGCTTACCCAATACTGGACATCTATATTCTTGCGATGGGCTTCCATTGTTACCCTGTCAGTACATTTTTGCTCATATTCATTCACAATCATTTTGATCTTATTCTTGTGAATTTCATATTTACCTGGTTCTATTTTGCTTAGATCGTTGTTTTTAATATATTCAAGTGCTTCGGCGATCCCTGAACCAAGCGCATTGTAAAGTGATGCGTTTTCAATTCTATCTATAATCATCAGACCTGTTTTTTGTATTCGTCAAAGATATTGAAATGTTTAATAACACTGACTTAAAAGAATACCTAAAAGTCAGGGTAATACTGATGAATTTAGATAAGTGCGGCAATAAAATAATAAAGCATAATTAAAGATACCAGCATTTTAACGACCGTTCCGGCTATGAATCCGATAAACGATCCGAATCCTGCTTTTAATGCATTTTCCTTGTTTCCAGCAAGTATCTCGCCCGCAACAGCTCCAATAAATGGCCCAACGATTATGCCAATAGGTGGAATGAAAAGTCCTGCCAGAAGTCCAACCATACTTCCCCAAACCCCGTATTTACTGCCACCGAAGAATTTCGTGCCCCATATTGGAATCACGTAATCAAGAATTGAAACGACGATGACAATTATTCCCCACGAGATCAAAAACTTTGATGAGAAATCAATTTTTGAAGTGAGATGGATTGCGATCAGTCCTAAATAGGAGAGGGGAGGACCAGGTAATATGGGAAGCAGACAACCGGCGATTCCTAAGATCATTAGGAGTGAGCCACTTATAATAAGAAAAATGTCCATGACGTTATTAGATAGGTGAATTAACTGCTTTAAATGTAACAGTTTCGAGTTGTATTTTGATCAAAAAAAATCCTCCCCGAAGAAACGGAGAGGATTTTCCTTTTAAAGAAGCTGTTGCCTAATTTGCAGTCAAACGGGCAATGTATTTATCAATTGATCTGCCTTCGTTGCTTTCAGCGTATTTTTCTTTGATAACCTTATACGCAGCCAATGCTTTGTCTTTACTGCCTAAAGTCTCATAAAGATTACCTGCTTTCAAATAATAAACCGGTGACGTGAATGCGTTAGGATTGAGTTCTGCAGCTTCCAAGTATAATTTCACTGCTTTCTCCTTGTTTCCAAGTTCAGCGTAAGCATCTCCGGTAGCTCCTAACGCAACAGGAGCAAGTAATAGATCGTCTGTTTTAAAACCTTCAAGATAGTCAATTGCTTCCTGGTATTTTCCCAAATGTAAACTTGAGATACCGGTATAATATTTTGCCAGTTTTCCGGCCTTGGTGCTTCCGTAATCGTCGATGATATCAAGAAATCCAGGATAGTTACCGTCGCCGTTTATTGCAAGGTTAAAAGAATCTTTTTCGAAATATTGTTCAGCAACGAATATTTGTTCTTTGGCTTTTACTTCTCTCGGAAGAGAGTAAAACCGATGGGTGGCAAGTAAAAGGAGGGCAATAACTACCGCTGCCCCAAAAACTATCGTAATAATTTTTGAATTTTTTTCGAAATACAATTCGGCATTTGTCAATGCATGCTCAACTTCCTCTAAGTTTTCAATCGGTTTTGGCGTCTTTTCCTTGCTCATTTTATTTTAGTCTCTAAGATTTTGCTTTTTTTCAATTTGATTGCAAAAATAAGCGTTTTTACTAAACCACAGTCATTTTTAGTTATAAAAATGCTTTTTATCCATTATAACAAATAATCAATAGTTTAAATGGTTTTTTAACCCGATCGTAAGCTTGTCTTCGGGCATTTTTTTCACTGCACCTGATAAAAAACGTTAAATTTGTATCCGTTAAAATGAATTTGCCCCGATGTTTATTAGGAATCTCGCTGTTGTTAATTATAAAAACCTCATTCAGGCTGACTTACAATTCTCCTCGAAGCTGAATTGCTTTATTGGCAATAATGGCGTTGGGAAAACGAATCTGCTCGACTGTTTATTTTACCTCTCGTTTTGCAAGAGTTGCTTTAATCTTCCTGACAGTCAAAATATTCGTCATGCCGAAGATTTCTTTGTTCTTCAGGGAAAATATGATTGCGGAGGTGAACCAGAAGATATTTACAGCGGTTTTAAATCGGGTCATAAAAAGATTTTCCGACGCAATAAGAAAGAGTATGAACGTTTATCTGATCATATCGGGTTGCTCCCGTTGGTGATGATTTCTCCTGCTGATTCGATACTGATCCAGGGTGGGAGCGAAGAAAGACGCCGGTTTATGGATAGTGTGATCTCGCAATATGACAGGCAATACCTCGATTGGTTGCTGAAATATAACAGAGCTTTGCTTCAACGCAACAATCTTTTAAAGTTTTTTGCGACGAACCGGCAGTTCGATGCCGATGGCCTCGATGTTTGGAGTGAACAATTAATCGTTACCGGAGAGAAAATATTCCATAAAAGGGTTGAGTTTCTGGATGCATTACTGCCTGTATTTCAGAAGTATTACGATTTTATTTGTCAGGGGCACGAAAAGGTAAAACTTGAATATCAGTCGCAGTTAAAGGGGCAGGATTTCAGAAAGTTGCTCGAAGAGTCAGTCGCAAAAGACCGAATTTTGCAGTACACTACATTTGGAATTCATAAAGATGATCTTGACCTGAAAATTGATGATTATTCAATTAAAAAATTAGGGTCGCAGGGACAAAATAAAACCTACCTGATTTCACTTAAATTTGCGCAGTTCGATTTCATCCGATCTGTGAATAAGGTGAAGCCGATTTTGTTGCTCGACGATATTTTCGATAAACTCGACAGCGCTCGTGTAGAGCAGATTGTTAAATTGGTATCGGATAGTAACTTCGGTCAGATTTTTATTACTGATACCAATCGTGAGCATCTCGACGGAATTATTCGGGAAGTTGGTGGTGCAGATTTCAAAATTTTTCTCGTTTCCGACGGGCAAATCTCATTGATGTAATTAATACAATTTTTGATATGAGAAGAAGTGAAGTTCAATCCCTTGGCAGTGCGATCAAGGATTATTTAAAAGAGCGAAAGTTCGAAGGTAAGATTGCTGAAATCGAAGCGGTTAATTTATGGGAATCGATTATTGGAAAGCAAATTGCCAGAGCGACCTCGTCAATATATATTAAAGATGGAACACTTTTCGTTCATCTTAAATCATCCATTGTTCGAAATGAACTGTTTATGATGCGTAACGATATCATGCGAGTTATGAATCAGCGCATTGGTAGCGAGGTCGTAAAAGCCATCATTTTGAGGTGATAATTCGGACTTAAAAACACAAATTATTAATAATGACAATCGATTTTTCAAAAATACCAACTCCCTGTTATCTTATCGAAGAGGAGTTGCTGCGCAAAAATCTCAGCTTGATTCAGTCGGTAAGGGAAAAAGCCGGAGTTGAAATTATCCTTGCCTTTAAAGGCTTTTCGATGTGGAGAGCTTTTCCGATTGTACGGGAGTACATTTCCGGAGCTGCAGCAAGCGGTGCTTATGAAGCAAAGCTGGCAGTTGATGAGATGAAAACATTGGCTCACGCTTATTCTCCGGCGTTCCAGCAATCAGATTTTAAGGAGGTAATGGAGAACTCTTCGCATATCACTTTTAATTCACTATCTCAATTAGAACGATTCCTTCCTGAGGTAAGAAACTTTTCGCGTAAGATATCTACGGGAATCAGGGTAAACCCAGAGTTTTCAGAAGTTGAGACGGCGCTTTACAATCCTTGTGCGCCTGGTACAAGGTTAGGCGTTTTAGCTGACCAGCTTGGAGATGAATTGCCTGATGGTATCGAAGGTTTTCATTTCCACACACTCTGCGAATCTTCTGCTCTTGACTTAGAAAAGACGCTTGCTGCTTTTGAATCAAAGTTTGGTAAATTCCTAAACAAAATCAAGTGGGTCAACATGGGTGGCGGACATTTGATGACGCGGAAGGGCTACGATACAGAAAAACTGATTCGTATTTTAAATGACTTTCGCAAACGTTGGAATAATATAGAGGTCATACTTGAGCCAGGAAGTGCTTTTGCCTGGGAAACGGGTGTTTTGGTTTCTGAAGTAGTGGATGTGGTTGAAAACAAAGGAATAAAAACGGCAATTTTAAATATTTCTTTCACTGCGCATATGCCTGACTGTTTGGAAATGCCTTATAAACCACGAATTCGTGGAGCGTATCATGAACCTGTTGAAGGCAAACCAACCTATCGAATGGGTGGAAACTCGTGTCTGGCCGGAGATTTTATCGGTTTTTGGTCTTTCGATCACGAGTTAAAACCTGGTGATCAAATTGTTTTTGAGGATATGATTCACTACACAATCGTCAAAAGCTCGATGTTTAATGGTGTACCACATCCTTCAATTGGTTTGTGGAGTGAAGATGGAGAGTTTAAACTGTTAAGAAGATTTGATTACACGGACTATAAAAACAGGATGGCTTAATAAGTTGGTGCTTTATTTGCTTCCATTTATCAAAAATTTATAGTGCCCTTGTTAAATCAGTTGCAGTGCAAGAATTAATTAATTTTACAGAAAAATACAGTAAGCAAAAGCTGTATAGATAATAAGCTATTGGTAAGTCATTTATTTGTTTACTGTCACAAAAATATAATTATTAAAGAGCTGCTACTTCTTACTGACTTTTTTCACTGGTGGAAGCTCCTCTTATAGGTTAAGCCCCAGATTTATATCTGCCAATATTTTAATTTGCATAGATAGAATAAATACCTCCACCTTTCGAACAATTAAGGGGGGCAGAAACTGGCATTATTCCATAAGTATTTAATTGAAATCTGTGCCTATTTACCGCAGTTGTGTAATATAGTGTCGTTGACGGTGAGCTAATTTTAATTGCAAACCAATAGGTTACACCAGAAATAAGGCTTTGAGGGGAATATAGCGTACTACTATTCCATCCATCGGAAAGCAGGAATTCGCCTGTTTGACTAATCAGAGTACCAGGTTCTCCAGAAATACTCGAGTATATTCCAAGTCTTGCTGTTCCAGATGCAGCACCAACATAAAGGTTCATCTTTTTTACAGTAATATTCGAGCTTGCTGTAAAACTATTTGCAAACCAATAGCCGTTTCCCTTTCCTGTAATGTCTCCAACTGTTGTCAATCCAATCGGTGCAGCGGAGCACAAACCATTTGCATTTGCATATGCTTGTTTGTTGGTATTTAGATCTGTGGCCGCAAGATTATCTGCATCCGCCTGACTAATTTTTGAACTATATTTTTTAGCTGAAATTGTGTACGTTACAGTTGAACCTGTTGAGCCGGCTCCACAATCATTCTTCGTTGCTGTTGCAGTTATTTGGGAATTGTAATAAACTGTTGAATTTAAATTCGAAGCAGTATATTCAAAAGCTCCAATATCTGGTAACCCAATGCTTTGATTTAATTGAAAGTCCGTCGACAAACCTACATTAATTCCTGTGTTTATTGCTGGTGACGTACTTAGTAATTTATATGAGTTAGCAGAATAAGGTGAATTTATGGAAATAAATTTAGGATCACCAATAATATCCCCAATCCCTAAAGCCGATTTAGTAGGCATTTTTGACCATAAATTGTGCCCTAAGGTTAGATTTGCATTAACTCCAAATCCAATTGCCGGCGATAAAGTACCATCCTGCATAATAATATTATTCACAAACTTCGAATTTATCATTGATTCATCGAAAATAACAACACCACAAATGGCTGACGAGTTAATAAAAGTATTGTTCGAGACTGTAATATTATTCATTCCGCCTGACATGAAATTTCTTTTACAACCATATATAATATTGTAAATAATAGTATTGTATGCCGATGGTGGCGTTCTTCTTTCATCGCCAAGCATAATCCCTACCTGCGCCCCATTAATCATGTCTTTCGTTCGGTAAATAAAGTTTCTTTGTACTAAGCAATTGGTTGCATCAGATACATATAAATTAACTGACCAATTATCGTATATTGTGTTATCTTCAATTGTGGTGTGTGTGGCTTCAAATGTCGAAATTCCTTCTCCCCATACATCGTGTACCGTATTGTGTCGAAGAATAGAATAGTCAGTATGCCCATCAACAGTGTTCCGACATGAAGATATACCTGCCCCATTTCCCTGGGCTCCTGGGTTTTTAAAATTTTCAAGGCACAAGTTGTATACTGTGCAATATTCTACTATTGAATAGTCACCCAATGCAAGGATTCCTGTACTCCAACATTCATGTACATTTATATGGCTAACCGTACAATGATGTCCGATTATTATTATACCTGTACCAGACTGATGAACACCATTTACATTGATATTTTTAACTTCAAGGCCTGAAATATTCAAATAGTTCCCCCATATCAAAATCATTGCAGAATAATCAGTGCTTGGTAAAGTGTTACCTCCATCTATGATTGGAGATTCTCCATGATATGCCACAACATTAATTGGAGAAGTACTGCTTCCACTTGTTGTAAAGTATACTTGCTCCTGGTAAACTCCACTACGTATAAAGATGGAATCTCCGGCAACGGCTACATTGGCGGCTTTCTGGATTGTCAGAAACGGAGATAATAATGTTCCCGAATTAGAGTTATTTCCAGTTTTGGCAACATAGTATTTTAGCCCAATTGATGCTGCTTTTAGGTTGGATTTGGATTGTACTTGCTTCAAGGTGGGGGCCGGCTCAATGATCTGTTTATTGCAACTAATGGCAAAAATGGTAATGAGAAAACTGTAAATGAGAATTTTTTGATTCATAATTTAAAATTTTAATTCAACCCATGCTTAATAATTGGATTTTTAATTGAGAACCAGTTAAATGAATTTGATAATGTAATTATCAAAGAAATAATCTAATTCATAACATTATAGAAGAAATGCTATTAAATATAGTCATCTGCTTTTTTTCTGAACTAAACTTTATCAATTACGTTCATTTGCAAATATAGAATAGTATTTGGAATATGCACAAAATATAAAAATATTGTCTCCTTGCATAAATAATTCATATCCATTCTAATTTATGCCTATCATGCAATACTTAAAATTACGGCCAATTGAATTGTTCCGATTTGCAGTTATTGTAATTATTTATGTATTATAAATTAATATTCAGGATATTGAAAAATGATGGTGTTCGTTTTTTAATATTTTTTGAACGAAAATAAAAAGGTTGCCTTTTGGCAACCTTTTCTCGAGGATGAAATTTTCTATTATTGATTAGTATAATATGAGAAATATCAATTTGGAAGTGCTACTATTTTAGTTTGCATTAACTGAATAGACATTTCCAGCACTACTGCAAAGGGGAGGAGCTGTGTATGGTAATAGAGTGTAATTGAATGATTTGAATCTTTGTTTGTCTGCTTCATAATTGTAATACATTGTAGTTAAGGAGGAGGTAAGTTCAATCGCTAGCCAATATGTTACTCCGGAAATAAGGTTTTGAGATGATGCTAGTGCACCACTATTCCAACCATTTACTAAGGATATTTCTTCAGTTTGACTAAGAAGAACGCCCGGTTCTCCGTTGATACTTGAATATATTCCAAGTCTTGCTTTTCCTGTGGCAGTACCGACATAGATGTTCATTTTTTTTACATTAATATTTGAGCTTGCTATGTAACTGTTTGCTGTCCAAAAACCTATGGGTGCCATTTTTGTTAATTTCCCAATTGTTGAGGCCCCGAAAGGAATAACTGTTTCTGCAGTGCAAGAGCCGTTTGCATTGGCATAAGCTTGTTTATTGGCATTTAGATCTGTTGTCGCAAGATTGTCAGCTGCTGTTTGACTAATGGTAGAACTGTATTTTTTAGCTGAAATTGTATAGGTTACAGTTGAACCTGTTGAACCTGCTCCACAATCATTCTTCGTTGCCATTGCACTTATTTGCGAATTGTAATAAATTGTTGGCGATTGACCTTGATACTTATACGCGCCAATATCAGGTAAATTGGTCATTGGATTGCCTGCATAGTCACTTATTAATCCGACATTGACTCCTGCATTAATTGCAGGACTTATTGATTGTAATTTAAAATCTGCGTTTATAAAGAGTGGGTCAGCATTAATAGAATGGGCATCTTGACCAGTTGCTGTTTTGTAACCAGACCAATTAACTAAGCTGGTTAAATTGAGTATGTTGACATCTTTTTTATTATAAATTAGATTATTGTCAGAAATAAGTGTGTGTGAACCAACTCGAAATATGTCGAGTGTTGATTGACTTGACGAAATGATGTTGTTTTTTAAAATATATGTTCCTAAATCACGAATATTGACTGATGCGCGTTGAGAATAAGAATTTGCGTTATTAAAAATCACAGAATTATATAGTTCTACGTGAGATGTGTACAGATTATTAACACCATCTGATGGATCAGAATAAAAATCAACTCCCGAACTATTATTAACTGTTGTCCCTTGTAATGTTCGATTGTTGTTGTAAATTAGTAGATTATAAGCCAAAACATTTTTTGAATGACCAACACGGAATCCTGTTGAGTTCCCTCTCATTATACCTCTTCGGACCGTGCAGCTATCAGTGTCATCAATCCAGACTCCGGTTTCAAAAGTCCACATTACATTTGCACAGTTGTTCTCGCAAATGAAATCTTCAATGGTGATATTGTATGAATAATTTTCAATCTGGATTCCTGATGCTGAATTATCGTGTGAATAAAAGTTTTTAAATGTGGCTTTTCTTACTCCCCAAGTATTAATTCCTTGGCGTAAATTGTGGTCTGTTTCAACGCCGTCAACAACTATATTTCTACTTATATTTGCAGTATCACTAATTGTCATCCCTGAATTTTGAATGTTTATGCCATCGATTGAACCATAGGAATAGCGACCACCAATAATATTCAATCGATTTACTTTTGACCCTACTAATATAGGATAATAACTTCCGGTTGAATTAACATTTTTAATTGTAATATCGGTACCCCAGTTTGTGGTGCTTCCAATGTATATGCCTTTGCCTGAGCCTGCTGCAAAGGTTGAATAAATAGGTAAAGTGCTTGATAAGTTCTTTATCACTACATTATTGCATCCAGTTAGATAAATATTCACTGCTGTCGCATTAATGCAATTAATACCGTCAACTACAAAATAGCCCTTATCAACCGACCAAATACAATAACAACGTGATTTTTGAGCATCAACTGTAACAACATCAGTTCCGTAGTTTTTCAATACTACTGGATTTCCATTTGTTCCACCAACGGCAAAATTTACATACTCGTTATAAATTCCAGCCTTTACAAATACACTGTCTCCTCCTTTTGCTACATTAAGTCCCTTTTGAATTGTCAGAAATGGAGATAATATTGTGCCGGGGTTGCTGTCATTTCCAGTTTTAGATATGTAATATTTTGTGCCAATTGAAGCTGCTTTTAATTGGTTGGTTTGAGTTTGTACTTGTGTTTGGGGATCCGGTTCGAGAATCTGTTTATTGCAACCGGCGGATATAGCAAACATAATAATAACATAAAAAAATTTTTTGAGTTTCATGATTTTTGAGTTTTAATTTTTTGATGAGTTTAATAAATTGAGTATTTTTGAGATGAAAAAACAAAATGATCAACTAAATTGTAGAAACATAAAATTAAAAGTTTTATAGAGTGTAAAAATAGACGCCTTTGTTATAAAAAAAATATTTCGAATTAACCTTTAGAGAACGATTTTCGGGTCAAATATACTACATGAATAATAAAAATAAATAAATGTAAAAGAAAAATTTACTTGTAGTAAATAATTTATACTCTTTCTAAATATATTTGCATGAGATAAGTATAAACAAAATGAAATTTTAATTCTTTATTGGCGTTTTTTAATTTATAAATAAACATAAACAGTTAATTGTTGATTTCACTTGCGAATTTTAAGTATTTATTTTTTTTTATTAAAAAGCTTATAATTGAGATATTTTTTGTAATATTTAGTATAATGAATTTGCCCGTTTTTATATATAATTCTCATTTAAATATTTATTTATATTATTATATTAATTATATTTGTGATGTATTATAATGAGGTTATCCATTCTGAAATATTTCGGCTAAAATCCGATGGTTTTTTATTTGTTTTGAGTTTCCCATTTTGAATCTGATATTGGGCGAATTTCTATGCCTTTTTTTGCGATTTTTGTTTTTGATTTTAAATATCTATGATCTCTTTTATTCGATTACAGGCATAAAAAAACCAGTCAAAACGACCGGCTGCATGTAGATTCGTAAATCTACATATTTGTGCACGATGAGCGATCGGTAGAAAAAGATGAAAAATTGTTAATTTATTTAAGTAAGAATAAATATTTTAGAAGTATTAGATCAGAAAAATCCACAATACTTTTTAGTTATGCAACTCCATTTTTTTTCGGTTGTCAATGTACTGAAGATTGTTTTGAAAACAACAAACGTTTTGAAATAATAAATCTCGTTTTTTTTCCTATTCTATTGATGAAATTACGTTTTCTGTGGATCTATTTCCTGTCCGCCTTCGGTTGGGAGATACCTCATGTGTAGTGCTTGAATGAAAATTATGTAATTATCTTCATTCAAATATTTCATGGAAAATTAGCTCATTTGTTCATCGTGTTTATGCCATTTTTGATCATTTTTATTATGCAATCAATGGATTTGTGCAATTTAAATTCTTATTCATTATTGATCAGATGATCGTGAGATTCTATTAGATTAATAATTAGAGTTATACCTGGTTTTAATCAGATATAACCGATTATTTTCGAATGTAATCGTAAATATCCGGTTATAATCCGACTTACATTCTTAGCTAATCTAACTTCGTGTTATTAATTTATTATTTTATTCAATACATTCGGTTATGCGAGTAATTCATTGTCATCAACATAAATCAGAGGCTCACCCCGAAAATTTAAATTCCTCTGGTTACATCTGTCCTTTCAATAATGAGGATTGTGCATATCTTGATTCTTTGTCAATGACTAAAACAGTAAATTGTAATCATTGCACAAATTTTAGTCAAGAAACGCAAACTGGAAATCATGTTAATATTTCAGTTTGTGTGTTGGACGCGTATTAAAAATACTAACCTATAATATACTAATTGAAGATGGAAATTAATCCAAATCTTTCAGAAAATGCAAGGCGCGATGCGGAATTGATTATCGCGGCTCGCTTAGGAGTTGAAAAAGCGTTTGCTCAGCTTATGTCGCGTTATAAAGATGCTATTTATTTTATGTTGCTCAGGATGGTTAAGAACAAACAGGATGCAGAAGAACTAACCATGGAGGCATTTGGCAAGGCATTTACCAATATTCATCAATACGAACCTCATTTTGCCTTTAGTACATGGTTATTCTGCATTGCTTCCAATAATGCAATTGATCACTTACGAAAGAAACGGATCGTTACAGTTCCGTTTGAACCTTCGGTTAGACTTGATAAAAATATTGGTGTTGATTACAACTACTCTACAAAGGCTTATTCAGAGAATCCAGAAGAGACTTATATTAAGGAGCAAAATGCAAAATTGTTACGTAAGTCAGTTTCATCACTTAAGCCAAGGTATAGAACATTACTCGAAATGCGTTATTTTATGGAGTATTCATATGCTGAAATAGCCAAAGAACTAAATTTACCTTTAGGGACCGTTAAAGTGCGATTATTTCGTTCGCGTGAAATACTTTTTGATCTTCTTAAAAATTCTGAAATGAGATACTAATTCATCCTTAGTGCTCAATATATTTTCTATATTCTAAAGCGCATTTTTCATATTTACCATAGAAGCCCATTTTTCGTTTCGAAAAATGGGCTTCTAAATTGTCGACTGGAATAACAAATAAGAGCCACCTGATATAAAAATTGTTCTGTAAGCGAGTATTTAGGCAGCGGATATTTTTGGGAAGTCTAATTTTGTGACTTCGATATTAATGTCTGCATCCCGATGATTATGAGATTAATTGAAACGAAAATATTTGTTACTTACCAGTTGATTTGCTTGCCGTTTCTAAGATAATTTGTCAAATCTGAGATGAGTCCATCTATATTTTTTTTAAGCAGTGCATAGACCTTCCTGTTGCCTTCGGTTGCAACATTTTTATTGAATACAGGTTTTAAACCGGTTTTTTTTAGGTATGTTTCCCACCCCTCTCTGGTCGTAATCGATTTAAAATCGTCATAACTTATTTCGAATCCATCCTCGTATTTAATTGATTTTATGTAAACTGAATATTCGTATTTCCCATCTTTAAATTGAAGGGAGATTGCATAATTAACGTCAATATATGTGGGATAGTTTTGAAGAGAATAAGTGATGTTCTTCACTCCTGTACTGATAATCTTCTGCTCTACAGGATTATCTATCTGAATGAATAAATTGCCAGGTTTAGTGTTGATAACAAGATACTCTTTGGCACTTTTATAGAGTTCTTCGGCACTTTTCCCGGTTAGTTCAATAACCTCTGACCTCTGCTGAGCAAATGCAAAGAATGGGAAAAAAATCAAGAAAAAAGCAAATTTTTTCATTTCTTATTTTAGATTGAATTAACTAACTCTTCGATATTCCAACTCTTCGACTTTATTATCTAGCTTTTCGTATTTCGAATTCTGCGAAATAAATTCTTCAACCATGTCTTTCATCCTCGATACGATCATTTCATCAGTTTCATTGCTAAGATTTTCAAGCATTTCTGTGATTTTAGAATTGGCTTCATAGTAATCGTACTGTCGAATCTTGCCAATAGTGATCTTTTCGTTATGAGTTGGCATACAATTCTCTTTTGAAGAAAGTAACTCTTCGTAAAGTTTTTCTCCTGGACGTAATCCTGTTACTACGATTTTAATGTCTTTATGTGGAATATATCCAGACAGGAAAATCATTTTTTCTGCAAGATCATAAATTTTTACGGGTGATCCCATATCAAAAACAAAAATCTCACTGCCATTCCCCATGAAACCTGCTTCAAGTACCAGTTGACAAGCTTCGGGTATCGTCATAAAATATCGGGTAATATCTTTATGTGTGATTGTTACAGGTCCACCCATTTCAATCTGACTTTTGAAAAGAGGAACAACTGATCCGTTTGATCCAAGTACGTTTCCGAACCTTGTCGTAACAAACTGCGTTTTTATTCCTTTCAATTGTGAAAGTGATTGTATATAAATCTCACAAATTCGCTTTGAAGCTCCCATCACATTCGTGGGATTGACGGCTTTATCAGTTGAAATCATCACAAATTTTTTGACTTCAAATTCAACAGAAAGATCGGCCACCACTTTAGTTCCGCCGATATTTGTTTTAACCGCCTCATAAGGATGTTTTTCCATCAGTGGCACATGTTTGTAAGCTGAGGCATGAAATACAATTTCAGGATGATAATTTTCGAAAATACTTCTCATTCGGTTTTGATCTGAGACATTACCTACAATAATTTCAATATTTATATTTCCAAAGGATGCGAGAAGTTCATTGTGGAAGTTGTAAAGAGCTGATTCCGCTTGATCTACCAAAATTACTTTTGCCGGATTGAAGAGCAATAATTTTCTTACAATTTCTGACCCGATTGATCCTGCGGCACCTGTTACCATTATATGCTTTCCATTCAGCCCTTCTGAAATTTTATTGATATCTATTGATATGGGTTCACGACCAAGAAGATCTTCAATCTTGATATTTTGAATCTTAACTTTCTCTAATGATCCTTTAATCCAAGCCGAAACATCTGCAACTTCTTTGATTTGCAGTTCTTTTTCAATACAAGAATTGACAAACTGCTGTTTTCTCTCAAGTGATATTTCCCAGGGTGCAATGGCAATAATTATCTCTTTTACCTTCTTCTTTGCCAGAACATATTCGATTGCTTCAAATGCTGAATATACTCTGACTCCATTGATCTTTTTACCATGAAGGTTTGGATTATCATCGATAAAACCAACTACATTATAACTTAACTGGTTCTCGCGTTCAAGCACGTTGTGTGCAATCATACCCAATCGCCCCGCTCCGAATATCATTGTATTTTGTACAGATTCGGGTTTCAGAAATAAAGAATGGTAAATTGCTTTGATGAACAATCTTGAGGTGAGAAGAATGAAAACCGAGATAAAAAATTGAATAATTATTACCGGATAAGGTATGGCGTAATATTCAAATGTGGGATTACTCCTTCCGGCAACCGAAAGAACTAATAAACCTGATGAACCAATGAGCAAAGCATATATGATTGAAGAAAAGTCTTTTAGAGTGGTGTGTCGTATGATATTGTAATGTGGCTTAATAATAAGGTACACAACAAAAAAGATAATAGCACTTGCAATAATCTGGTGCAAAGTGTTTTGAATTACAACCTGCTCCGCTGAAAAATTGGCAACCAGATAGGTGGAAAAAATAAATACTGAACCCATTACAGTGAGGTCGTAAACTAATACAATCCATTTTGGCAAAAAATATTGCTTTAGCAGAAGTTTCAAAATATTTTTCATGACAATCTGATTTAATGGTTGTTTAATTGTTTCGGTGTGTTGTCCAATCGGATTTTGCGGTACATATGTACTTTTGAGGCTTCTTCCGGGTAAAAGAAATAATTGAGTCTGTTATCGAGAAGCGATTTTATTGTCTGGCAAATGAATTCAAGACCTTCTTCTTTCAGTTCAGAGTAAATGGGTAATGAAACTGTTCCCTTCCATATTCTTTCAGCATTAGGATAATGCATTGGATTAAGATTATAGGTTTGCTTGTAATAGGTCATTCGGTGGATCGGTTTATAATGAACTGAAACACCAATTCCTTCATTTGACATTTCTTCGATGAACTCATTTCTTGACAATGATGCTTCAGGACGAATAATGATCGGGAAAATGTGCCAAGAATGATTCTCTATCGGCCCGTAACAAATTGGCAGGTCAATAGAGATTAAATCACTCAACTCGCGATAATAGTATTCGGCACAGCGTTGTCTTCCTTTTCTAAGAAATTCAGCTTGTTCCAGCTGTGCAAGGCCAATTGCTGCATTAAGATCTGGCATATTATATTTAAACCCTGGTTCTACAACATCATATTCCCATGATGATTTGACGGATGTAAACCGATCCCAGATGTCACGGTTAATCCCGTGTAATCTCATTGTTTTAGCTCTTTTATAGACTGCCTCATCATTGGTGACAAGCATTCCCCCTTCGCCTGTTGTTATGGTTTTATTGGCGTAAAAACTAAAGCAGGTGATATCTCCAAATGATCCTACAAATTTGTCGCCAAACTTTGTAGGAAAGGCATGTGCAGCATCTTCTATTATTTTTATATCGTGCTTACGGCATAAATCGATTATTCCTTCACCACCGGCGACTTTCATTTATGCAGCCTGTCCGGCATAGTGTACCAAGATAATCGCTTTGACATCTGGAAATTCTAATAGCGCTTTCTTCAGAATTGCTGGTGAAACAAGCCCAGTGCCATATTCAACATCAATGAATACAGGATCGGCGCCCATATAACGTACGACTTCTGCCGATGCCGTAAAAGTAAGGGTTGGAACCAGAACCTTATCGCCGGGTCCTATTCCGATTGCTTCGACGGCAAGATGCAGTGCAGCAGTGCATGAATTAACAGCACAGGCATATTTAACTCCAACATATTGTGCAAATAGTTGTTCAAATTTCAGAGCTTTGGAAGCTGTTGTCAGCCAGCCACTTTTTAAAACTTCGTCGATATATTTCGATTCGTTTCCAGTAATTGATACTTTTGAAAATGGAATATTCATAATTCTTATTTTTTTACTATTGAAAAGATGGTTCTGAAAATAATCAGTATATCTCCTGTAAATGAATGATTAAGGATGTATTCTCTATAGAGATTTAATTTTTGCGGAAGAATAATCTCTCTGTAATGCATTTCGGGATTCATCACTTTGGCAAGAATTTCCTCTTCGTTCCGATAAAGAATTGCTGCATTATCGGTAATCCCTGGCTTCACCGACAAGACAAAAGCCCATTGTTGGGGGTAAATATCCACCCATTTCTTTACCTCTGGACGTGGTCCTACCAAAGACATGTCACCTATAAGAACATTAAACAGTTGGGGGAGTTCGTCGATTTTTGTTTTTCGGAGTACCTTACCAATTCTTGTAACTCTTGATTGGTCACCGGCATCAAAACTTCCATTTGTTGAGATCTTATCGCTGCTCATCGATCTGAATTTGTAAAGGATGAATGGTTTATGGTTCAATCCAATTCTTTTCTGCTTGAATAGCACTGATTCACGATCTTCAATATAGATGGTTAACGCGATTGTAATCTCAATCGGGAGAAGAAATATTAGTAAGGATGCCGAGGAAAATATGTCAAAGGCTCTTTTAAGCATACACTACAACTGTTTTTTCAATGAATTGTAACTTTGAAATGTGTTTTTCATATTTGTTGCAATAGGAACAATTTTAACTGTTATTTCGATTTTAAAACTTTTCTAGTCCTGTTATGAACTTTAAATATTTAAAACCGTCTTCAATGTTTACGTGTAGAAGAAAATAAGTTACAGAAAAATCTATTTATTACTTGTTTTAAGTTTTGGGAATACTGGTTTTAAGACAACTTCACAGAAAAAGATTAAAACGAATAAAGATTAATAATTAAAAAAGTCAGAAAAGCCCCTTACTTTTGAAAGTAAGGGGCTTTTCTGACTTTAAATATCAAAATTTAATTATGTTATTCTCCGTAATAACCCTTATTCCGATTGTTATAATAATTTCCACCTCCGAAGTTTTCTTTAATTGCATCATTTAAAACAAGGTTGAGATTGGGAAGTGTCTTTTTGATTTCATGTTCATTTATAAACTTGATTTGTTCCTTACTGCTATAACGAAAACGGATCACAAAAAGATTGACATCGGCATGACGTCCTGTGATTATCCCATCGGTAACCAACGAAACAGGAGGACTGTCCAGAATAATATAATTGAACCTTGATTTAGCTTCCTCCATAAAGCGTTCAAAGTTTCCATTTTCAAGTAATTCAGCTGGATTGGGGGGGACTGGACCTGATGAGGCATAACTAAGATTACTGATTTGTGTGGGCTCTATAATATCTTCAAAACGATTCTTGTTGCTAAGATAAGTACTAAGTCCCTTACTATTATCTGATTTAAAAACTCTGTTTAAGGTTGACATACGCATGTCTACTCCAACAAGCAGTACTTTGAGGTTGTTCATTGCCAATATGGAGGCAAGATTCATCGAAATGAAAGACTTACCTTCACCAGAAATAGTTGATTGAACTGCAATAACTTTTTTGTCGTCACCGTTAAGTATAAATTTAAGATTCGTTCTTAGAAGACGGAATGACTCGGTGATATTTGAACGTGGATTTTCCAGAACAACCAAATCCTTTTTACTTTTATTATGGATAACCATCCCGACCACAGGCAGCTTAGTTAACTCTTCGACCTCCTCCTTTAATTGTATCGATCCATTAATGTAGTCATTAAATAAAATAATGCAAATTGGGAATAAAAATCCTAAAATTAATCCCGCAAAATAGTTGATTATTGTCATTGGGCTGGTTCGTTTGGTTGTTTCGATACGTGCAGGATCCAATACTTTCACGTCTGGTTGATTTGAAGCATAGGTTATTGCACTTTCAGCCCGCATTTTTAAGAGATAAGTATATAATTCATTATTTAAATCAAAACTTCGTTTAAGAGCACTTAACTGCTGCTCTGTTCTGGGTAAAAGGGATAACTGAGAACTAAATCCACCGGCACGTTGCTTTAGGTTACTCAAATCTGATTCTGTTGTGGTAAGAAGAGTGCTTATATTTTGTGCAAGCATATTGTGAGTGAGTTGTAACTCCTTGTCAAGCAATTTCATTGATGGCGCTTTTTCCTGAACAGAAAAAGAGAGTACTTCGCGTCTGCTATAAAGGTCACTCAATTTTGTAACTAATGTATTTATGGTCTGATCAGTAATCCCGAATACTGAGGGCACTACGACTTGTTTCATATGTTTTGAATCATTCATATCATCACGAAGATTACGCAAGTATGCCAAACGACTCTCAAGAACCGCCTTTTCTGTTTCGAGTGTTCCCTGTTTTTGCATATAAATTCCCCCAGCCTGATTAAGATCTACGGACTGTGTCCTGGTGCGGAAGCTTGTAAACTTATTCTCTGAATAAGAGAGTGAATCAGTAACGCTTTTCAATTGACTGTCAATGAATTTTATTGTATTCTCCGCCACAATGTTTTTTTGGTCAAGTCCATAATCAATATAAGTTTGCTCCAATCTGTTCAGAAAATCGACTCCGCGTTCAACGTTGTTTTCAGAAAAAATCAATTCCATCATATCCGGTTTTTTCTCATCAGAAATTACCTTCAATTTCTTTTGATATTCTAAAGCAAGATTATTCATGTTATTGATCACTAAATAAATATCCTTTCCAGAAATCAATCTGCCCCTAATTTTTTCCAACGTAAAACTAAAATAATTGTTCTCAAATAGTTTACCATATTTGCCTTTCTGTGAGAGTTTTATCGGATAAGGTAAACTGTCCGAAGTTGCATTCACATCAACTTGAAATTCGGAATCAGAGATTTGGGAAATAAAAACAGGCACATCCGTAAGATTTGTTTTGTTGGGTTGCAGATCTATATTGTAGGGTTCATTTCGATAGAGATCTTTACCATACATAGGAGTTTTCTGATACCATGAAATATTCCATCCAAGGCTTTGAAGCGTATTCAAACTCACTATGTGCGATTTTAAACGACCTGCGTGATCTTGCCCGAGAACATTTACGACCCGCTCATTGGGATCAACTTGAGTCATGCTTATCCTTTTAATCCCGCTTTCGTATTCATTTACTATTAAAGAGGAATGTATACTGTATTCGGAGGGCATATAGTGATTGTATAACCAGGCTGCCAAAAGTCCGACAAAGATAGATAAGGCGAACCAATACCATTTCCTGATCATGCGACTGAAAAATTTTTTAAAGTCAAATGTGCTTTGTTGCTCCAGGTAATAGGCAGAATTATCTGTTTCTTGTCTCATAATATGATAATAATTGGAATCAATTATTTATTTATGTAACTCAGTATTAGTATTGTAGTAGATATGGCAGAAAGTAGGAGCGCAAATTTGGCATCATTCAAACTACTATTTTTGTATTTGTCTGGTTCAATATAAAGAACATCATTCGGGAGCAAGTAGAAACCTTCGGAGGCCATCATCTTTTTTTCTGTGAGATCTAATCGATAGCTCTTACTTCCGGTAGTAGTTGTTCTAACAACAAGTATTTTTTTTATACTTGCATAATCGTTGGTTCCGCCAGCCAATCCCAATGCATCAAGAATGGTCATACTTTTATTGTAATTATAATATACACCAGGATTTTTCACTTCTCCCAGAACCGTAATCTTATATGTCATTATCTTTACCTTTACAGTTGCATCCTTAAAATATTCATATACCCTTTTCTGTATCGAATCTTTAGCTGATTCTTCCGTCATATTTACTATTTTTATTTCTCCAACGACAGGTAATAGAATCGTTCCTCTTTGATTCACCCTATATCCGTTCAAATATTGGCTTGAAACTTGTCCATAATCTGATTGTGTTCCCCCGCTATAGCCGTTTGATTTTGAGGGACTAAAAAGCTGTGTTACTTCCATGTTCATGGATTGAATATCAACATAAAGGTTATCATCAGTTTTAATCAGATAATCTGGTGCCTGTCCGGGTATAACCTGTTTTACATTATCGTTTAAATCCTGTAAATACTTCATGCTCTTCGTCGATCTGCACGATGTAAAATTCAGTACGAGAAGTAAAATCACCCCAAATTGAAATAAATTTTTCATAGAATTTAATTTAAACCTTAATTAATATAGATGTATACTAAATGTAAATCACTAAAGTTTCGAATTTTATTTACTAATTTTCGATATCATTCATTTAAAATTGATATTGTTATTTTAAAGATTGTTATTCAGTGCATTGTGTGTTTTTTTATTTGGCTTCTTCTGTTCTCATTTAATTGAGCAGTTTTTTTATGTTGTTTCAAAATAGTTCATTCAAAGCATCGTTATTTAATTGAATTATTGCAAAATAACTAATTGTTTAATGGTTTAA